>ERZ795056.683-NODE-683-length-42090-cov-6.517497_pt1 | contig 42090 bp, 37 predicted proteins | sample MGYA00375140_ERZ795056 | MGnify/ENA primary metagenome ERZ795056 (study PRJEB30185, sample SAMN05720227) | activated sludge metagenome | isolation source: Anaerobic digester | place: USA | collected 2015-03-09 ...
AACAGCATCATTTTGCGGGTTTCTACAAAACCGTTACTTTGTAACCTGTAGATGTACATACCGCTTGCAAAATTGCCGGCTTCAAATTTTACTTCATAATTTCCTGCAGCTTTGTATTCATCAACAAGCGTTGTAACTTCATTACCGAGTATATCAAAAACTGTAAGTTTAACTTTCGAAGTCTGACTTTTCAAACTTGTCGGTACAGAATACTTAATTGTGGTAACAGGATTGAAAGGATTCGGGTAGTTTTGAGATAATGAAAACTCAACCGGTAAAAGAGTTACGGAAAGAGTTTGCAGATAGTTAACCGAGCCGTTATAGTCTATCTGTTTTAACCTATAATTAATTGTTCCGGTATTTATTCCGGTTACTTTATCAATAAAAGAATATTCTTTTATACCGGTTGTAGTTCCTGCACCTGGAATAAATCCTATGGTACTCCACACCATTTCCGATTTAATATCGTTCATCCCTCTTTCTATTTCAAAACCCAAATTGTTTGTCTCGGTTGCCGTCATCCATCTTAGCGTAATTCCTTCTGTTTCCTGAACTGCAGTAAAAGAAGTTAATTCAACGGGTACAATTTCATCGTTCACTAAAAGGTAAGAAGCTATTCCGTTGTTGGTTCCAAGAACATAATAAATATAAACGCCCTGTGAAAACACGCGGTAGTCAACATCACCTGCGGCTCCGGTTGTATTTGTGTTTGGTCCTAAAGTGGGAGTAGTTTCAATCAACACTGCTGAATCAAGTCCTTTTGAAACTTCAAGTACTTTAGCATTTTCGTTGCCTGTTCCGTACTGGAAAGTGATTAAATATCTTTTTGTTCCGCTTTTAATATAACGTAAAGCATTACTCCGGTTATCGACAAGGTTTACCGGTACTTCAGCAACAAAAGCCCCGGTTTCAGTATGCTCTCGCGGTCTAATACTGTTTCCATTTATTATAAAGTTACTATTACCATCTTCTTTGGGATAAACGGCTGGATTTGTTCCGGTACTTGTAACCCCTGCCAGCGTAATTTCAAGAGGAGTTGTATTAAATACTCCACCGCTCATAGTCCATTTGTAAACTTTATTTGAAGCATTAGCAGCGGCATAAAGAATAGCCGAATTATCTGCGTAAGAACCGACAACTGTTATTTTGTCGCCAAGACGGACTGCAGAACCGGCGGTATAAGTTAATACCGGTACAGCGGATGAAGTTTCACTATCCCACTTATAAACTTTAAAAGGTGTAGTACTTGCATCGGTAGTTAAGTTACCCGCCATTATAATTCCGTCATCTGTTACTTCGATATCATTTAAGAGATATGTGCCTCCTACACATGCGCTTGCATTTAGATTTCCGACAGCATCACCCGTAGCAGCATTAAGAATTGTAACATTGGGGCGGTTGACAACGTATACTCTTTCAAGTCCGTTTACAAACCCATAAGCTAAACCTCTTTCGGTATTACCGGTGGGGGAGAGCCAGGAAGGAGCTGTTCCATTAGCAGCACAGTGAGACCAGATTGGCATCAATTCGCTTACTACATTTACTTGAATAGTATCCATTAAATTATTTATACTTCCTACTATTATTCCGCTGCCTGTGCTGTAGGGAATAAAGAATCCGAGTGAATCAATGGTACCATTTATTCCTATTATCTGCCAATTAATATCTGTTGGTCTAATTTCAAGATTATAACCCCATACGTCAAATCCTTTAATATCGATTTTTCTTGTTTGAGTTGAATCAATAATTATTTGTTTCGGCGATAAGGAAAGAGAATCCAGTATTGTTGATACATCAACTTCTGCAATTGCCAATAGCGCATTTGCAACCGATCTTTCGGGACCGTCCGAAGGGCTGTTTACTATATTATCCCTAACAACCATAACTGTTGAACCGCCGCCGTCAAGGTTATAACCTTGATAACAACCAATAGATATCATATAATCGGCAAGTTCCCAACAAGCCATACCGACACTTAAAGAAGGCTGTCTTCCGTCAACAGTAATGAAATAAATCTTTGTGCTGTCCTCGTTAATTCCCAGAGCTGTTCTCGGATGTTTTGAATTGACGTGTGATTCTCCGAAGTCTTCATAACCAACAAATGATGCAGGACGAACTCCATTAGTCATCAGTCGTGGACCCCCACCAATTAATTCTGTCAGCAAGCCTCTGTTCGGTGTTGTACCAATAAGAATTTCTATTGTGTCATTTACATTTATGTTGTTATTAATAAACGAATTTGATAAGCCATGTCCAGACAAAACATAGTCTTCGCCGATTGACATGTTTCCTACACTAATCTGTTTTTCGGTAACTATAAATTTAATTTTACTATTCATTGTAAAAGCTTCAATCGGTTGAAGCCTAATTTCTGTGCCGTATGTATTTGTTTTTGTAACTGGTCCTATGTATTTATTATAAAGAACCAGGAAGTCTGTTGACCGTTCGCTGTTAATTTTGTTTATAGTTCTGAAACTATCATTGGCAGCGTATACTGTACCGGAAAAATTAATTATATCAAAAACAGGTTTACTCCTTCCTATCACACCGAAAGAAGTTCTTACATGGCTTCTTCCGAAAGTGTACTGAGTGTCCATTATCATTGAGTTAGAAAGAAAAGTGTAGGGATTTGTCGGATCACTAATACCGAAATAATCGCCGTTTATTGCTCCAAGCACAATTCTTCCCGGAGCGTTATTACGGCTGGACATAGTACTTGTTTTTTCTAAACCGGTACCGAGCGTGTTGCGTGCAAGTTCAGTTTCTAATTTTATATTGGGATTTGTAAGGTCTATCTCAAGTATTTTAATACTTAAAGGACCAGCCTTCTTTACGGAGTGAAATTTCGCCCCGGGACCTACTTCAACGACAGTAGAGTCCTGCGGGAAAGTCAATTGTAAAGAAAAAATAAAGAGAAAGAAAAGTAGTAATCTATTCATATTCACGGCTCCATTAATAAATAATAATTGTTGAAAGTAAATTAAGAAATTCTTTGCGAAATTACAGAAAGCATATAAGAGAATTAATAACATATTTCGTTAGGAACTATAAACTGTATCTCCGTTTACTATTGTCATTAATACTTCGGTTTTTATTATTTCTTCTTCCGGTATAGATAAAATGTCTTGCGATAATAAAACGAAATCCGCAAGTTTTCCCGGTTCAATGCTCCCTTTTATTTTTTCTTCATAAGAGGAATAAGCGGCGTTTATTGTATAACCTTTAATAGCTTCTTCAACTGTTAATTTTTCATCGGGAATCAGTCCGCCCGGATTTTTATTATCGGCAGTCTGTCTTGTTACTGCGGAATAAATTCCGGCAAAAGGATTTATAGTAACAACAGGGAAATCACTACCGAAACAAACAGTTACTCCCAAATCAATCAAAGATTTAAATGCAAAAGTTTTTTCCATACGTTGTTTCCCGATTTTCGATTCCGCCCAAACACCGTCATCAAACAAATGGTAAGGTTGAACTGAAGCGATAACATTTAATTTTTTAAATCTTTCAATATCACTCTCTTTTAGATGCTGAGCGTGTTCAATTCTAAACCTTCTATCCCATACGGGATTGATACCAATTATCTCTTCAAAAATATCAAGTATAATTGAGTTTGCTTTATCTCCGATTGCATGTATGGAAAGCTGGAGTTTGTTTTTATCTGCGTTTACTGCCCATTGTTTAAGTCTGCCGTCGTTAAGTAAATCCATACCAAGACCAAAATTACCCGGTTCATCGGAATACGGTTCAAAAAATAGAGCTGTAGCAGAGCCGAGAGAGCCGTCTGCAAAAGCCTTTAATGAACCTGTTTTTAATTTATCATTGCCGAATCCGAATTCAATTTGTGATTGAATAATTTCATCACATCGTTCGATAGGAAGACGTGTAAAAACCCGGCTGGTCAGTTTTCCTTCTCTATCTAATTTTTGCAGTATCCTAAAATCATCCGAATAGGCAATATCATGGATTGATGTAACCCCGTATTTAGCAGCTTCGTTAAGTGCAGTTATTGCTGCATCTTCTTTCTCTGATTCGGTTGCTTCCGGGATAACAGCTTGAACAAGATTCATTGCTTTGTCTTTTACTATTCCTGTCGGTTCACCTGTAACAGGGTCTTTTTCTATCCACCCTCCGTCCGGGGCTGGGGTATCTTTTGTTATTCCCGCTAATTTTAAGGCTGCACTATTAGCTAAAGCCATGTGGTAATCCATCCTTGAAAGAAATACGGGTGTATCGGTAGAAAATTCATCTATCCATTCTTTTGAAGGGAGAGATTTAATATCCCAGTTTTGTTGGTTCCAGTTTCCACCGGTAATCCATTTCCCGCGGTTTTTTGAAACATGTTTTTTTAATATCGATTTGAATTCATCAACCGTTTTAGCGGGTTGAAGGTCTACGCTTTTAAGATAAAATCCTCCCATGATTATATGAGCATGACAATCTATTAACCCGGGCAAAACAAGATTTTGTTCAAGGTCTATAACCTTAGTGTTCTTACCGATATATTGTTTTGCTTCTTCGTTGCTTCCGGTAAATACTATTTTATTATAGTCTGTAACAATCGATTCGCAAAACGGCTGCTTTGAATTTGAAGTGAACACTTTCCCGTTGATGTATGCTTTTCTCATATTCGTAATCATTTAGTTAGTAAAAAACCTTTACGAAAAATACACATTTAATGCGAAAAAAAACAAAACGGCTGGACTTATCTCGTTACATTAAAAATATAGGAAGGAATTTTAATAACAGAAATTGCGCAGTTTTCCTTCAAGCAGTTTAAGTTCTGCATCTGCTCGTAAGGGGGTGTTTACAATCTCTTTATGATCAAAAATTGGTAACCAATTCGTTTAGTGAAGTAATAATAGGAGCATTCAATCTCTGAAATTCTTCTTTTAAGCCCTCTCTTCTTTTTTCTTTTTCTTCTTTTAAAGCATCAATACCTTTTTGAAGTTCCGAAATCTTTTTAGTTAAGAAATCTATCCTTGATTTTTCGCGGCTTTCATACTCGCTTTTAATCCTATTTATCTCAGCTTCTTTTCGTCCGCTTATTGTGGAGATTCTACGCATTATTCGTTGCTTTTTATGATGGGTTTCAATAAGATTGGCAACAAAACCGATTATTGAGATTATTAATCCGAGAACGAATACAATACCGCTCCATTTAAATCCGCTGCTAAATATAGAGCGGATCACCTCGGCATAATTCAATGATTGGGAAGCAGACTCGCTTATCCCGTTTACGAAACCACCGAAGATAAAAATGACCATTGAGACAATTAAGTTCAAAACCATATTATTGTTGAAGCCAGAATAAGCATTCGATTCTTTTGATTCTTCAAGTTTATGAATCCTGTTTTCAAGGGCGTTAATTTGCTGTTTAATACTTTCTTCAAGTTCTAAAATTGCTTCTTTCAAATGCTCTTTAGATGAACTTTTTATTGTCTCAATTTCCTTCTCGAAATGTTCAATTTTCTTAATTGCATCGGTAATCTGTCCGTCATAAATCTTCAAATCATCATCAATTCTTTTGGATAATGCTGTTTGAATGTTTTCCATTATCTTCAGAACAAGGTTCTTGGATTTATTTAAAAACTTTTCTTTTAGGATGTTTAAAAGAATGTTCTGGTAGTTCTTATACAACCGGGTATAATCAAACAGAAAAGTTGTATTGATTTGAATTGGTTCATCAAGGTATTCTTCAAGTCCCATTTTAGAAAGTTTTTCGAGCATTAAAACTATTTCATCATTAGTGTTTGTACTCCCGGTAATTGATGAGTTTAGAATTAGTTTAACATCCTGGAAAATGTGCGCAAATTCTTCTTCAAGAAAAATATTTGCAAGAATGCTGTTTTTTGCATAGAATTCCACAAGGGAAATGCTATTGGCATCCAGGGCAAGTTCGATTCTTCTTAAATCATAATTCAGAATCGTTGATAAATTTTCAAGAGCAAGAGAGATGTTCCCGTTCTTGATGCTTAAAAGAAGCGAATAATATAACCCGGTGGGGGAGTAAGCATTAACATGTAATGTACACTCAAAATTGTCAGCCGCTTCGGCATACTTTTGTTCTAATAAATAATTAAATCCTTTAAATATATATACTGTTTCAAGAAGTTCGTTTTTAACTTCTTGCGGGGAACCGGATTCATTAATTTGGCTTTCAATTCTTTCCAGCAGGGGAAGAGCTTTTTCAAAACTGCGTAACCTCGGGTCATAAAGAAAAACAATAGAAGTAATAACAAGATTTACGAGGTTTTCTTCGCTGTAGTTTCTTTTCATATGGTTTAAGAGCGATAAACCGAAATAGGTTTTCTCTTTCGGGTCGGTTGTGGCGCACCATTTTTTAAACAGTTCTCTTGCTTCCCTTTGTCCTTCATCTGAAAGGAAAGTTTTTTTAGAGTTGTTTGAAGCAAGTGAGAAAAACTGCGCAGCATACTCACTAAGCCAAAAAACATAACCGTTTTCGGCATGAATCATGTCTTTCTTATATACACTATCCAATGCAAATGAAGAAAGAATTGCTGCTCGGTTAATGTAATTCTCTAAGTTGTAATTCTCTATTGAAAAGTCAGGGAAGCATTCCTTGCCGTAACTCTTCATCCTTGAGGCGAGAATCTCAACGGATAACGATTCCGGTTCTTGCACAACTAAATCGTTGGCAATTTCCGTTAATAATGCGTCCTGCATTTGTATTCATCCTTGAAAAATTTTGTTATTATATTCTATTCCACCTCATTATCGACAAATCCCGGAAAAAATTTAGAGCTAATTAAAAAAAAGTTTTACTTTTCTCTTGACAGGTGTTCATCCGTACACTATATTTGTAGTGAACAATTGGACACTATATGAAAAAGAACTTAACAGAACGGCAAAATGAGATTTTAAACTTCATCCAACAGTTTCGCGATGAAACAGGTTATCCCCCAACTTTAAGGGAGATAGGGAAAAAATTCGGAATCTCTTCCACTTTCGGTGTGAAAAGACATCTTGATGCACTAGTAAAAAAAGGTTGTCTTAGTGTTGAAAGCAACGCAAGTCGCGGAATAGCAGTTTTAGATTCAGCAAGCGGTTTACGTAAAAAAGATGAAGAATCCACACTTTTTTCTAAAATACCTGTTATCGGAAGGGTAGCTGCTGGAACCCCGGTAACGGCAATTGAAAATGTAGAAGGAAGCATTGTAGTTGATTCGGCTTTTATAAAAAGAGCGGAAGAGTGTTATGCTCTTAAAGTTAAAGGTGATAGTATGATTAACGCAGGCATCTTTGAAGGGGATTACGTTATAGTCTCCTCGGGACCTGAAGCATATCATAATGAAATAGTAGTGGCACTTTTAGAAGATGAAGCCACGGTAAAACGCCTGTACAAAAAAGAAAAAAGTGTGATGCTGATACCTGAAAATGAAAAATATCACCCGATTGACTTAACAAATAGGGAGAATTGTTCGATAATAGGGAAAGTAATTGGGGTTGTGCGATGGTTCAACTGATTAAATGGAGGTTCAAATGAAAACTGAGATATTTTCATCGGCAATAAATAAAAGAAATAGAATTAGATTTCTATATGAAGCAGGAGAGGTTTATCTTGACCCTTATTTTGTTACAACTGAAAGAAACGGGAAAAAAGTTGTATACGGTAAACCTTTACAATCAAACGAGATAAGGAAGTTTGAATATCAGAAAATAGCAAATATTAAGATATTCAACGACGTTTATTTTACTCCGATAATCCCGATAATTCCTTTAATGAATTAATTAGAGAGTTGGATATGTGGTTTAACAAAAGAAAAAATAATATAGACCTTCTGATCACCGAATTTTGGAAGAATGGTTATTCAACTCTTTCAAGAAAATTCGGGAAATATTTACCCGAGCCGCCGAGGATAGGCGATTACGAGATAGATATACTTGCTAAACGCGGAAAGGATTTCGCTATAGGGCTTTCTATGGACAGCAGTGATTTAACAGATCTGAAAATCCTTGAGAAAATTCGTTTCCTTGCTTCAAGGCGAATGAAATATTCGCGTAAGCCGGTTACTCTTATTATTGGTATTCCCATTAAAGTATATAAACAAATCAGAGAATTAATTGATTCGCTTGAGCTTGATGTACGGAAAAATATAAAACCGGTAGCATTAATAGAACCTCAAAGGGTTGACCTGTTCTCTCCGTTATATGAAGATGCAACAGAAGATCAGTATTTAAATGCAAGTTAAATTTGTTCGGTGCGAAAGATTTAACGCTAAAAACTACTTTTTAGGTGGCAGGGCAATTTTTTGTCTTTTTTCATAGTTCCCTTTCTTTTTCCTTTCTTTAGTAAAGATTAATTAATAATTTTTCAGTTGCCAAATATATTTCTTTTAAAACAACTCGTTTTTTTTTGATAAAGAGAGTTACAAAGATTATTTTTGCGTGCTTAATCATTTTTTTAGGTTAACTATTGAGTAAAAAGTCAATAAACAAAGATTTAGAAATTCAAGAAACTCTTAAGGAGTCCGGGGTGATTCCCAAACATATTGCAATAATTATGGATGGGAACGGGCGATGGGCACATCGACGGGGATTACCGAGAATCTCCGGTCATAAAGCCGGAGTAGATTCCGTTCGCGATGTGGTTGAAGCGTGTGCACAAATCGGTGTGGATTATTTAACGTTATACACTTTTTCAACCGAGAATTGGAAACGTCCTAAAAAGGAAGTTTCTACATTAATGAGATTGCTCGTTAAAAGCCTTAAAACAGAAACGGACGAATTGCATAAAAATAATATAAAACTTACAGCTATAGGGGACATATCGTCTCTTCCTACGCTTGTACAGGCAAATATAAACGAAGCTATAAAACTTACGGAAAATAATTCGAGAATGACACTTGTACTTGCTTTAAGTTATAGCGGAAGGTGGGAGATAATAGAAGCTGTAAAAAAAATAGCATCCGGCTATTCAAAAGAGGAATTCACTCTTGATGATATTAACAATGAACTTTTTGATAGTAAACTTACTACATCTAACATCCCGGACCCTGATTTGCTGATAAGAACAAGCGGCGAATTCAGGGTGAGCAATTTTTTGCTGTGGCAAATTGCCTATACCGAGTTTTATATTGCAGATGTATTTTGGCCTGATTTCAGAAGAAAACATCTATACGAAGCGATTCGTGATTTTCAAAAACGTGAAAGACGTTTCGGAAAAGTCAGCGAACAACTTAAAATTAAAGAAAAGGTTTTTTAATGCTCTTCAAATTTTTATATAAATATATATTTGTTACATCTGCTGTAATACTATTTGGTAATGTAACATTAGCTCAAATTGCCACTACAAGTTATAAAGTTATTGGTATTTCGGTTGAAGGAAACAAATCCGCCGACTCCAGGACTATTACAATCAACAGCGGACTAAAAATAGGGGATGAAATTCAAGTACCCGGGGATCAAACCGCTAACGCAATTAAGCAATTATGGTCTTTGAACATTTTTTCTGATGTCCAGATTGTAATTGAAAAGCAGATTGCCGATGGAGTTTATCTTCTGATAAAAGTAGAAGAGTATCCGAGGATCGAACGCGCTGTTGTCGAAGGCAACGATGATGTAAGTGAGAGTGATCTCCAATCGCAAATCAACCTTACACGCGGTCAGATTCTAAAACCGCAGGAAGTCGAAAGAATAAGGTTAAAAATTTTGAAAAAGTATGAAGAGGAAGGCTTTTTCAATGCAGAGGTAACTCCTAAGTATTTTACATATTTTAGTGCCGATACAACCGATGATTATATAAATGTTATCTGGCAAAACCGGAGCGATCTTGCGGAAGAGTACACACTTGAATACAATAAATCGGATATTACCTATTCAAACCTTATCGACAGAATAAAAGATAGAATGCTACTGAAATATGAAATTAAAGAGGGGGATAAGGTAACGGTTAGAAAAATTGAATTTTTAGGGAATGTTGCTTTTACAGATGGCGATTTAAAAGGGGAGATGGAGGAAATAGAAGAAGCTAAATGGTGGAAATTCTGGAGTATGGCTCGGTTCGATAAAACAAAATATGAAGCTGACAAAGAATTCATTGAAGCGTTTTATAAAAAAAACGGATACCGGGATGCCGAAATTATTTCCGATTCGCTTGTTTATGAGAACAATAAAAAAGATTTGAACATCTTCATTAATGTTCACGAAGGTTCACAGTTCAAAGTAAGAAATATTACATGGACGGGCAACACGATTTATACAGAAGAAATGCTGAATGAAAGATTGGGTTTTTCCAAAGGAGATATTTACGACCTCGAAGCATTTAATCGTAACCTTAGAGGCAATGAAAAACAAACAGATATTGCTGCACTATACCTGGATAATGGCTATCTAACATTTAACTTAAATGCAATTGAAACAAAGATCGGTGAAGATTCAATTGATATTCTTATTCAGATTAGCGAAAAAAGTCAGTTCAAAGTAGGTAAGGTTGATATCCTTGGTAACGATAGAACCAAAGACAAAGTTATTAGACGGGAGCTTTACACAATACCCGGTGATTATTTTAATAGAACCGCTCTTTTCAGAAGTTTGCAGCAGTTAGCCAATTTACAATACTTCAATGTGGAAAAATTGTATTCAACAGGTGTAGATTATCAACTTGTAAATGATAGTACTGTTGATGTTTCCTACCGGGTGGAAGAAAAGTCAAGTGATTATTTAAATGCATCCGTTGGTTATAGTGGTGCGTATGGATTCAGCGGAGCCGTTGGTGTTACTTTAACAAATTTTTCGATTACTGAACCGTTTTCTCTTGGCGGCGGACAAATTCTCAGCTTTAACTGGCAGTTCGGTGTTGGCAACTACTACCGTACATTTTCACTCGGTTTTACAGAACCCTGGTTTTTGGATACTCCTACTCTTATCGGGTTCGAGTTTTTTGACACAAGGCAGCAATATATTTACGATCTAAGCCAATCAGGAGCAACCGTAAAACTTGGTAGAAGACTTAAATGGCCTGATGATTACTTTTATATTCAGGGGATTTTCAGATATCAATATAATAATATAAAAGACGGCGGTTATTACTATGCAAGTCTTGAAGGACGAAAATTCCAGCAGTATACTTTGGGGGCTAGTATATCAAGAAGAAATATTGATAACCCGACATTCCCTTCACAGGGTTCAAGTGTTGGATTGGATGGAGAAATCTCAGGCGGACCATTCCTGCCCGGTGATGTAGATTATTTTAAAATACTTTTTAAGTCTGAATGGTATAAAAAACTTTTCAATTTCAGTAGACTTGTATTATATACATCTGCCGATGTGGGCTATCTTGAAGAACTAACTGCAGGAACCCCGATTCAGCCGTTTGATTATTTTTATATGGGCGGTAACGGACTTGTCATTGCTACAACTCCTCTTAGAGGTTACGATGATAGAACGGTTGGACCTGTTAATGTTTATGATGAAGTTTTCGGCGGTAAGTTTTCGGTTAAGTTTACAGCCGAGTTAAGACTTGCAGTATCACTGGAGCCGATACCGTTATATTTGCTTACATTTGCAGAAGCAGGTAATGTGTTTGAAAGTTTTGAAAAAGCCGATTTCTTTAACTTAAGAAGAGCGGTAGGAGTAGGAGCAAGAATTTTAATCAACCCGGTTGGATTAATCGGTTTTGACCTCGGATATGGATTTGATCGGAGAGCAGTTGATGGGAAAGACCCAGCCTGGTTATTCCACTTCCAGTTCGGCAGAGGTTTCTAATTTTTTTTTAATTAACTAATCAAAAGGATAAATGTGAAAAAATATATCTTTATTGTTGCAGCTTTATTAATTTTCGGTTATAATCTACAGGCGCAAAATTCCGTTAAAATCGGTTACGTCGATTCCGAAGAAATTTTAAAAGCTTTACCGGAAGCAATCAAAGCTCAGGGTGAACTTGATGCTTTAATTAATCAATGGAATGATGTAATTGATAGTATGGCACAAGCGCTTCAACAGGCTTATGGCGATTATCAGAAACAGCAAAATACAATGCCTGAAAATAAAAAAATGGAAACCCAGCAAAGACTTGTTCAACAGCAACAGGTAATGGAAGAATACAGAAGGCAAAAATTTGCTCAAGGAACCGGCGAAATTTATCAAAAACAGGATCAACTGTTGAAACCGGTTAAAGAAAAAATCTTTGAAGCAATCGAAGCTACTGCTAAAGAAGAGAACATGCAGTTTGTTTTTGACAAAAGCGGGGATATTATTCTCCTTTATGCCGATGCGTCTTTTAATATAACTTATAAAGTACTCGACCGGCTTAAAAGAGGTAAATAAACCCTTTGCTTTTGTATTGTTTATTTAGCCTGAAAAAAGCTAAATTGTGTTTGCATTAATTGCATTATTCTAACCACGATTCGAGAATAATATGAAAACAAAAACTATAAGTATTGCATTATTTCTATTTCTTTCGGGTATTACATTCGGACAGCTTAAAATCGGTTACGTTGATTCCGACGCGCTTCTAAATCAGATGCTTGATGCTCAGGATGCACGTAAACAGCTGGACCAGTTTATCCAGGATTGGCAGAATGAGTTGAACCAAATGGATAAAGAATGGAAAACCAAATTCGATGATTACGAAAAACGGAAGCTAATAATGTCCGACCAATCCCGTGCGGAAATGGAAAGCGACTTAATTAAACTGGAACAAAAAATAACCGAGTTCCGTGAAAAGAAATTCGGAACGAACGGCGAGCTTTTTCAGAAACAGGATGAATTGATGAAACCTGTTCAGAACAAACTTTTTACGGCAATTAAAGAAGTTGCCGAAGAAGAACAACTTGATTTCGTTCTTGATAGAAGCGGGGATATTTTGATTCTATATGCAAAAGAACAGCATGATATTACTAATTTAGTCCTTGAAAAAATAAAGTAGTATGAATGTAACAATTAAAGAAATTGCCCTTCTCACCGGCGCATTAGTTACCGGTGACGAAGGGCTTTTGATAGAGTCCGTTTCCCGCATTGAAAATGCATCCTCAGGCAGTCTTACTTTTTTATACATGCAGAAGTTTGAAAAATATTTTGCTTCAACAAAAGCTACCGCTATTTTTGTTAAAAAAGGTTTTGATAAAACGAGAGATGATATTACATATCTCGAAGTAGACGACCCGAATAAATCCTTCTTTTTTGTTGTAAAGAAATTCTTTTCACCGGAATTTAAACTGAGCGGTATTGATAAATCCGCCTCTGTTCATCCCGGCTCAGTGCTTGGTGAGAATTGTGCAATAGGAAAGAATGTAGTTGTTTCCGAAAAGTGTAAAACCGGGAGGAATGTAAAAATATTTCACAACACAGTACTTATGGAAGGTGTTGAAATAGGGAACGATGTATTGATCTTTCCGAATGTTACAATCAGGGAAAACTGCAAGATAGGGGATAGAGTAATAATTCACAGCGGCAGCGTTATCGGCTCGGACGGATTTGGATATACTCCTAATGAAAAAGGTGAGTATATGAAAATTCCCCAGATCGGGAATGTTGTTATTGAAGATGATGTCGAAATCGGTTCAAACGTTTCAATTGATAGAGCTATGCTTGGCTCTACAGTGATAAAAAAAGGGAGCAAAATCGATAACCTTGTTCAAATTGCTCATAATGTTGTTATAGGAGAAAACACGGCAATATCTGCTCAATCAGGTGTTTCGGGCAGTACCGAAATCGGGAAAAATGTTATTGTTGCCGGACAGGTCGGATTTGCGGATCATCTTGTGATAGCTGATAGAGTAATAGTTGCAGCAAAATCGGGTATCTCAAAATCGTTGACTAAACCGGGTATTTATTTCGGCTCTCCTGCAAAAGAGCATAGAGAAGCTTTAAGATTAGAGGGACATATCCGCAATCTTCCGGACTATGCTGCCAAATTAAAAGAGCTTGAAAAGAAAATTGAAGAATTGTCGAAGTAAATCGGCTTAGTTATTTCCTTTTGAAAAATTGTACAAGCGGTCTCCACACTCGCAATCCCCATGCGGTTTCGTTATGTTCGGCGGTTTCATCTAAAAACCACTCAAATTCATAACTGTATTTTTTCAATACTTCCATCATCTCATTAATTCCGGGTTGAAGTACTTTTTCAAGTCCGACTCCGCCATTATCAATATAAAGAGATAAATTCCGTTTCTTATCCGCAGTAGAATCAACAAAAGAGACATAATCGAAATTTTCATATTTGAATGCAGGAGAAAAGCAAGCCGCCATAGAAAACACATCGTTGTATTCCCATAACATCATAAATGAAATCAATCCGCCCAATGATGAACCGCCAACCGCAGTGTTCTTTCTATCCGGTTTTGTTCGGTACTTCTCATCAATAAAAGGTTTTAAAACATTAACAATAAAGTCAATATATGCGTATCCTTTCCGGGTTTGAGAATACTCCATTCTTCTTTCCTGCGTATTGTAAATCGCAACAATTATTATATCTTCGATAAAACCATTTTTGATTAAGCTGTCGGCGGTTTCATCTAACTGCCAGTCAATTCCAAAAGTCGCTGTTTGCGGGTCGAATAAATTTTGCCCGTCATGCATATATAAAACCGGATATCTTTTATCGGTACGGACGTCATACCCCGGTGGAAGCCAAACAGCAACATCTCTCGATAAAATTCCCGGTGATTCAAAATTTCGATAATAATCTACAGCACCGGTTACCTGTCCGGCTACAGGCAGCTCAAATTGGTCTTTCCATGCTTCAACTGGAATATTTATGGTGGTGTCCTTAGATATAACTAAAACAAAGTTTGATGGAGTATTACCAGTATCATAAACGGCTTCAGTACTCCAACTGCCTCTTGTGATTTTATACTCTACCCGCTCGTTAATTGGGAACGAAAAAGTTTTTGAAAAGACGTTTTCAGTAACTGAATCAAGTTCCGTCTTACCGGGATTCCAGAAACCAAGTTGGGCATTATTTCCGGTAATATATACTTTGGCACCGGCAGGAAAGTTTTTTACGGTAACATTAATCGTAACCCGGTATTCCTGTGAATACACATTGCTGAAAATTAAAAAAGCGATTAAAAACAACTTCATACTGTTTGTTCCAAAAAAAAATGAAATAGAAACTCCTTTACTGTTGCAATATACCGAATTAAAAGTAATACTATCTTGTTTTAGGTAATTCTTTATCACCATCATTAGCTGCAATGCAATATTGAAAAATAATTGTTATTTTTGAACCGATTATTTAACGAAAGATTTTAATACCGAGATATGGAGAAAGCCCGTATAGTTTTTTGTTTGTTTCTTTTCCTCAGCATTACTTCATTGCCGCAAGAGAAGCATTTCATTTATTTTAAAGATAAAGGGGTAAAACCGGGTATTACTCTTAATAAACTTTCTGCTGAGTACCGGGATGCCGTTAGTCAACTTTCAGCTCGATGTGTTGAAAGAAGAATGAAGCATCTTGGAAGCGATGAAATCATTTCCTTTGAAGATATTCCAATCAAATCCACCTATGTTGACGAATTAGAAAATCTCGGTATCAAAATAGAAAACAAATTAAAATGGTTTAACGCAGTTACCGCTTACCTTACTGTTGAGCAATTAAAGTCTATTAAGTTGTTTCCTTTTGTTTTAAAGGTGGAAAAAGTAAAAACTATTTCGTATAAGGAAAAACTATTACCGGACGGTATAGCTAAAACCAGTTCGGAAGGTTTAATGAAATCAAACGGGCTGGATTATGGTTTGTCTTTCACTCAATTGGAACTGTCCGGTGTTCCTGCCGTACACTCCAAAGGAATAACTGGAAAGGGAGTACTGATCGGGATACTTGATACAGGCTTCGATTGGAAACGTCATGAATCACTTATGAATGCAAATGTGGTTGCCGAGTATGATTTTATTTTCAAAGATTCCGTTACGGCAGATGAACCTCAAGATGCAAAAGGACAGGATACGCACGGGACTTATTGTTTTTCAATCATTGCCGGTAAGAAGGATAGTGCATTAATCGGTGCTGCATTTGAAGCAGATTTTATACTTGCAAAAACGGAAGATATAAGGAGCGAAAAAAATATAGAAGAAGACAACTATGCTGCTGCTCTTGAATGGATGGAAAACTATGGAGTGGATATAACATCAAGTTCTTTAGGTTATAATGAATTTGATGCCGGACAAACCTCGTATACATATGCCAACATGGATGGTAAAACAACTATTGTAACAAAAGCAGCGGAACTTGCTTTTAGTAAAGGTGTTTTAACAGTTACATCTGCCGGGAACGAAGGAAATAAAACATGGAAATATATCACCGCTCCTGCGGATGGTTTCAATACTATTGCAGTAGGTGCAGTTAATGCGGAGAAAGATCTTGCAAGTTTTAGTTCGATTGGACCAACGTATGATGGACGGATTAAACCGGATGTTACAGCAATGGGAGTTTCGGTTGTGGGAGCAATATCAAAATCGGTTAACCAGTATAATTATGCAAGTGGAACATCATCCGCCGCTCCAATTGCTTCTGGATTGGCTGCCTTATTGCTCTCGGCATATCCCGAATTGAACAATATTCAACTGCGGGATATACTGTTGAAAACTGCTGACAACTATTTAAAGCCTGATAATAAAAAAGGGTATGGGTTAATCTCGGCTTACAATGCAATAAACCACCCGGTTATTCTTTTTAAGAATAATGAATATATATTGAATAAAATTGCAGGTAACTCGCTGGACTCTATTGTGTTTTACTTCAGTAGCAATGGAGTAGATTTTGAATTTAAGAAAATGGTGCTGGATAGTAGCCGGTATATTGTGAATATCCCGGTGAACAGTATTGGAAATAAAATCTATTTCTATTTTGAAAATAAAAACAACTCCGGTGTAATATCCCGTGAACCGGCAAATAATTCATTCTACTATTCCACTGAATACGGTAAAACAATTATAAATATTGAAGAGTTAAAAATTCCTTCAGACTTTTTACTTGAACAGAATTTCCCCAATCCTTTTAACCAGGGAACGAAAATTTTGTTCTATTCCCCGGAACAAGCTTCCGCAGAAATTGTAATTTATGACATACTTGGTCAAAAAGTAAAAACTATTTTTAAAGGAACCGCTTCAAAGGGACTTAATCAAATTTTCTGGGATGGGAAGTCGAACCAGGGAATGCCGGTTTCTACAGGTATCTATTTATATGCTTTGAAATCGGGGGAGAATATCTACACAAAGAAAATGCTTTTATTAAGGTAACCCGAGGTTATAAAATGAAAAAAATCGTTTGCGATGAACAGTTGAAATATCTGGAAAGATTTAACAAAGAGAAAAATGAATTAATAATTGAAATGGAGGCATTCGCCGCTGAAAACCGTATACCTATATTGGACAGCAATTCAGCTTTCTTTCTTGAGCAATTAATTCAAATTCAAAAACCTGTACGTGTACTTGAATTAGGTGCAGCAATAGGTTACTCTGCTATTCGGATAGCAAGAAACTTATCGAAAAAATCATGTATTCATACAATTGAAAAAAGTGAAGATAATATTCAACTGGCTGAGAGCTATATATCACGTTCAGGATTTGCGAATAAAATACGATTAATTAAAGGAGAAGCAGCAGAAATAATGCCTTCTCTTCCTAAAAAATACGATTTTATTTTTCTTGACGCCGATAAAGAAGATTATAAAAGATTATTTGATTATTCATTGGTACTGCTTAAGAAAAACGGGATTTTGTTTGTAGATAACCTGTTGTGGCATGGATTCACAGCAGCAAGCCGTGTCCCGAAAGAATACAAAAGATCAACGAAGATGATAAGAGAATTCAATGAAATCTTTTTGAATCAAGCCGGGTTAAAAGCCACAATCCTGACAATTGGAGATGGAATTGGTTTGGCAGTAAAATTAAAGACGGAGAAGTAAACTAAATGTATTTCTCGATTGTACAGTATAATCCAGCGTGGGAAGATGTTGAATCTAATAAAACTAAAATTATCGATTTATTAAACAAATACAACCCGAAACCGGGAGTAATAGTTTTCCCGGAAATGACATTAACAGGCTTTACAATGAAGCCTGATACATTTGCGGAAACAGCGGAAGGAAGCAGTATAAAATTCTTTGCAGAAATAGCAAAGAAATATTCCAGCGATGTTTTTGCAGGCGTAATATTCAAAGAAGGAAACTCATTCTTTAATACCCTAATTCATTTGAGTAAAGACGGCGTATTGAAAAAGATATATAGAAAAATTCATCCATTCTCATACGGTGATGAAAACAAGCATTATGAAGGGGGGAATGAAACAGTTATAACGGAAATTGATGGAAACAAAATCGGTTTGTCAATCTGTTACGATTTAAGATTTCCCGAATTATATAGAAATTACGGGAAAGAAAGAGTAAACTTAATCATCAACATAGCAAACTGGCCTATCACAAGGATTCATCACTGGCGGGCGCTGCTAAGGGCAAGAGCGATTGAGAATCTTTGTTTTGTTATCGGGGTTAATCGTGTTGGTAATGACCCAAACTTATCGTACAGCGGATGCTCAAGTATTTTTGATCCTACCGGTGAAGAAATGGTTTGTATTGTTGATGAAGAATGTATTTCATCAACTGACTTACAGCTTGGTTTTGCAAATAATATAAGGGAAAAGTTTCCATTCTTGAATGATATTAAATTAATCTAAAGGGATATTGTAAAGGACAGTATGAAAAAAAGAGTATTAATTACAGGCGGAGCCGGTTTTATAGGAAGCCATTTAGCAGAGTATTGGTGCAGTGAAAATGCTGAAGTAGTTGTTCTTGATAATTTACGAACCGGCAGCGAAGCCAATATACAGCATTTGAAGAGTATTGAGTTTATTAAAAAAAGTATAACGGATAAGGAAGTAGTTTTTTCTATTACTAAAGGAGTGGATTATATTTATAATCTGGCAGCGTTGGTTTCAGTGCCTGAATCGGTAGAAAACCCATTTGAATGTGTAAGCATAAATGTAAATGGTATATTAAACTTACTCGAAGCAGCTAAAATCAATAATGTAAAAAAAGTAATCCATTTCAGCTCTGCAGCCGTTTATGGTGATAACCCCGCATCTCCCAAAACAACAAAAATGAAACCGGAACCGAAATCACCTTACGGGATTACGAAACTTGACGGTGAGTATTACTTAAACCAATATTTTGAAAGTTTCGGTATCAACACTTTATCTTTCAGGTGCTTTAACGTATTCGGTCCCAGACAAAATCCTAAAAGCCAGTATGCAGCCGCTATACCGATTTTTGTAAGCAAAGCACTGAGAAACGAAAATCTTGTTATCTATGGTGATGGCGAACAAACCCGCGATTTTATTTTTGTTAAAGATGTTGTAAAGGCAAACGCAATAGCAGCGGAGAAAGAAGATGTAACAGGTGTTTTCAATCTTGGAACAGGAACATCTATTTCGATTAATGAGCTGGTAAAAATGATAATCGGTTTAACTGGAAGTAAAAGCAAAATTGTTTATGAACCTGAAAGACCGGGAGACATTAAGCATAGTCTTGCATCAATCTCGGATACTACGGAACAACTCGGATTTACTCCGACATACGATTTGAAAGCTGGAGTTGAACAAACAATCAGATACTTTATAGAATTATTTAACCGGTAAGACCGAACGCATTATTTTATGCCGGAAGGTTTTATTCCGGCAGATTTTTTTTGGCTTCATCCACCGACGGGAAAATATTAAATATTGAAGTAAACCCTACTGTATCAAGCATTTCTTTTAGGTAACTTTTGAAAGAAGCGAGATAAAGCACACCGTTCACCGCTTTCAATTTCTTTGCTGCCATTATCAACACACGCAACCCTGCACTACTGATAAAATCGACATTTGAAAAATCAATGATTATCCTGCTGTCTCCCAGTTCAAGTATCTTCAGCATACCGCTTTCAAAGTCTTCGGCAGCATACGTATCCATTTTTCCGTTCACAGATACGATAGAAACACCATTATTCTTTGAATACTTTATTTCCAATTACTTCTCCGTTTTAGTAACGTAACGACACATTAATAATTTTATTAACTACCTGAATATCTTAATGACAACACTGTAATATCATCCGACTGCTGAACATCAGTTGAATAGCGATGTACATCGGCAACCACTTTGCTTGCAATCTCCGAAACGGATTCGGATGTTAGCGTAGCAAGAAGTTTTTCAAGCCGCTCTTCCGAATAAAGTTCATCAGCAACGTCAAAAGCTTCTGTAACACCGTCGGTGAACAGAAAAATCGAATCACCCGGGTTTAGTTTTATGGTATTGGAATTATATTCCATATCCTCCATAATACCGAGTGCGATACCGCCGGTTCTTTCGATTTCAACTACTTTACCGTCGGTTGTAAGCAGGTAAGGTGGATTGTGTCCCCCGTTTGCGTATTCAATTTCTCCCGTAGTAGCATTAAGTATACCGTAGAAAATAGTAACAAACATAGAAGAAACACTTTCAACGCAAAGCAGGTTGTTTACATATAAAAGGCATTCACCCGGGTTATATCCTTTCAGAGCTGTTGCTTTCAATAAAGTTCTGCTGACAGCCATAAATATTGCTGCGGGTATTCCTTTTCCCGATACATCACCGATTACAAAACCAAGTCTGTCCTGATCAATTAAAAAGAAGTCGTAAAAATCTCCCCCTACTTCTTTGGCAGCAGTCATAGAAGCGAAAATATCAAATTCTTTTCGTTCCGGGAACGGCGGAAAACATTTTGGAAGTATTGCTTGTTGAATGTCTCTTGCTACGGATAAATCATGCTGTATAGCAATAAGTTGATCGTGTTCCTGCTGAGCCTGCCGTAAAACAGTCAGTTCCTGGATTGTTTTATTAATTGTCGTTTCAAGGTCTGTAAAATCAACCGGCTTTGTAACAAAGTCGAATGCGCCTCTATTCATAGCAGTGCGGATGTTGTCCATATCGCCGTATGCAGAAACAATAACAGTTTTTATTGCGGGATTTTTTAACTCGTTCAACTTTGCAAGTAAAGTTAGTCCGTCCATTTCCGGCATGTTTATATCACTTAAAATCAAACAGATTTCAGGATGCTCAAGTAATTTAGCTAGAGCTTCAAGACCGTTGCTTGCGAATACGAAATCAAGTTCATTCTCGCGGATTCTTTTTCTAAAACGCTGGCGGATCAATGACTCCAGATCCGGTTCGTCGTCTACAACCATAATTTTTTCAGGCATTACAACTCCTTTTCAATTTCTCAAATTATTCACTAATGTTTAAGTCTTTTTTTAATTTATCAAAATCAAGCGGTTTGGTTAAATAATTGTCTGCACCAAACTGAACAGCTTTTTGATATTTTTCCTCAGCGTCGTAGGCAGTTATCATAAACACCTTCAAGTGGGGATACTTTTGTTTCAAGATTTTTAAAAGCTCAATACCGTTCATACCCGGCATATTTATGTCGGATAATATCAAAATGAATTCGGTACTTCCGACTGATTCAAGATGTGCGAGGGCATCTTCGGCAGAAAAACAGTAAACTAATTCAACTCTTCCGTTTCTAATTTCATTTTTAAATTTTTGATTGAACAAAGGTTGAATATCAATTTCATCATCAACTATCATTATTCTCATAAAAATCCTTCTGTTTATTTAAGGTCTTTCGGAATAGAAATTGTAAACTCGGCAAACTCCCCGGTTTCTGTTTTAACCTGGATTTCGCCTTTATGCTCCTGGGTAATAATATCATACGTCATCGATAGCCCAAGCCCGGTTCCTTTACCAGTCGGTTTAGTAGTAAAGAAAGGGTTAAAAATTTTATTGACAATTTCTTCCGGAATGCCTTTACCGTTATCTTTTATTTTTACTTCAACCCTGCCATCAGCGTTCCGTGTTGATACATGAAGTACCGGGTTGAAAGCATTTCCTTTTTCTCTTTTTTTCTCGTGCACGGAATAGCAAGCATTGTTAATAATATTTAAAAATGCACGACTTAGGTTTTGAGGTACAATATTTATCGGTTCAAGATCTTTATCGAACTCTGTTTCAATTTTAATATTGAAAGACGTATCCTGAGCTCTGAAACCGTGATAAGCGAGATTAATGTATTCGTTCAGTAAAGAATTAATATCCGATTTTTGAAGTTCGCCCGCTTTACCGCGTGAATGGAGAAGCATTCCTTTTACTATGCTGTCGGCTCTTTTTCCGTGTTCATTAATTTTGCGTGAGTTCTGTTCTATATCTCCGAGAATTTCCGTGATATAACCGAATTCCTTATCGCCGATTTTATCTTTGTATACTTCAAGTTCGTCTTTTAGTTCATGGGTTAAGTCTACGCAAAGGTCTGCAAAGTTATTAACAAAGTTCAGCGGATTTTTAATTTCATGGGCAATTCCGGCAGTCAATTGTCCCAGCGAAGCCATTTTTTCAGCTTGAATTAATTGCGATTGAGCTTCTTTCAACTCTTTGTTTGCTTTGTTGATAGCTTCGTAGGCGTAAGCATTATCAAGTGCAATAGCCGTATAAGAAGCAAGGTTAGATAGAATATCAACATGTAAAGGAGTGTATGCATTCTTTTTAAAGCTCTGCACGGACACGGTTCCGATTACCCTACCTTCAACTACTAACGGGTAATAGAGCATAGATGCTGCGTAATCGCCAGCTTTCGGTTTGATACGATGGGATATATAGCGGGAATACTCTACATCAACATCATTCATGTAAATCGGTTTTTTGTTTACAACGCTCCATACAGCAAACCTGTTCTCTTCTTCCATACCGAAACTGAATTCAGGTAATTTTTCTCCTTTTTCAATTGAGAGTTTACAATCAAGACTATTTTTCTCTTTGTTATAAATCATAATTAAAAACACGGATGCGTCAAGCAGGGAGTTCACACTTTCGTACACTGTATAAAAAATCAGTTCCAAATTCAAAGTTGAAGTAATCTTTTGCCCGATGTCGCTAAGCGCTTTTACATTGTTGAAAGCAGCATCAAGTTCAATGTTCTTTTGTTTCAATTCAACTGTACGTTGTTCAACTTTTTCTTCAAGAGTACGGCTGTATTCTTCCAATTCATCGTTGGCGTTTTTCAGTTGAAGAATAGTTTTTCTTAATGCATCCTGCATGGAGACGAACGATTTATTCAACAAACCGATTTCATCATTTGATTTAGGCTGCGGTAGTTCAACATCAAAGTTTCCTTTACCGAAATCAATAGTAACAGCAGCAAGTTTTCGTAAAGGACTTGTTATTGACCTTGAGATAAGGATAATTACACCTAACAATACGATACCGCCAATCAGCCCAAGAAGCAATACGGTTTTGTTAAAACTGTAAACGTCCGCCATCAATTCATTAACCGGGTAAACGATACCCACAGCCCAGTTGTTTGTTTTAATTGGTGCATAAGAAATCCAGCTTTGTTTTCCGGTTGCTACGTTTTTATATTCATCCTGAACGATACCGCTTTTACCGGCAATCATATCGCGTCCCATTACACGCATGAAAGGAATACCTCTTTCTTCCGAAACGCTGAAAACGGACTCATTCATAATAAGGCCTTTGCTGGGATGACTGATGAACCTTCCTGTTTTTGATATTACAAAACCGTAACCGGTTTGGAATACTTTTATAGAATTAATAATATTTTGTAACCAGTCCAACGACATATCGGCAGTAATAATTCCCCAAAAAACTCTTTTCCCTTTTTCATACCTGTAAAAAGGAACCGAGTAAGTACACATCAAAATATTTCCGCCGCCTTCGTCATAGTAAGGCTCACTCCATATCGGGCGGTCAAGTTCTTTCGGAATTTGATACCAATCGAGAAGGAAGTAATTGTATTCTTCACCTCCTAAATACGAAAGTTTAACCGAATCGTTTTGTTTGTAATAATAGGGAGCAAAAAACAATGAATCTTTATCAAAAGTATAAGGTTCGAAAGCGATTGTTGCGCCGTAAATGTCATCATTATTTTGAACTACGAGTTCAAGTAGTTTATGAATCTTTTCACTTGAATACCCGGAGTTTTCTATTAGTACAGCAACATTTTGTGGAACTTTTTCTACCGCTGCAAGAATTTTATCGACTTTATTAACCGTAGAAACAGTTAAATTAGTAGCGCTTTCTTCAATGTTCTTTACTATAATGTCCTTCGAAACAAAATAGTTGTAAAGGAATATACCCAGAAAAATCAAGGAGATTGTCGAGAAGATTGATAATACAATTTTTAATGAAAGCCCGGTATTCTTAAATATCCGCATCACTTTTTCTCCCTTCTTACCGGTTTGTAAAAACTCTGAAAAGAGGGATACGATTTTAATGTCCCGTAATCTTTCAAAGTTTTACAGACGAATTCAAAGTCTGACTCCGAGAGTTCTCCGAATATTGTCATATTAGTATCCGGCATAATTAGGTCTTTCATTCTACCCAGCATCCATTTTTCATGCGACCGATTAGCCGGGTATCGTAATTTTTTAAGATTTTGAATCATAATATTTAAAGCTTCTTCGGGGTCCTGGAATGCTAATTTCCACCCTTCAAATGAAGCCAAAATAAAATCCCTACAAAGTTCCGGGTCTCTTTCCAATAATTCCGTTGAGCAGTAAATACCTTCTTCAGGGAAATTCAAACCGTAATCTGCAAAAAAGAATTCATTCAGTTCTTCATCATCCAATCCCGAGTTCAAAATAGTGTGGTATTCATTGTACCACATCGCCGAAGTAACATCAATACCATCCTGTAAGAATAGATTAACAGAGTTTCCTTGTGGAATTACCCGCACATCAAGTTTGTATTTTTTAAAAAATGCATCCGGTTGAATTTGATAATCGCCCCCCCATATTCCGATTTTTTTCCCTTCCATATCCTGCGGGGAATTAATTCCGCTTGACTTTTTTGCCACAAGCATTAATGCCGAACGGTTTATAACCTGCGCCAGATTAACAATCTTAACGCCCCGGTCGATTAATTGTAAAGCATTAGTAAGCCACATTGATGCTAAATCTACTTTCGCTTTTTCGAGCAATATTGAAGAAGGTACACGGGGATTGGCGGGTATAATTTCAACATCTATACCGTATTTTTTGTAAATCCCTTTGTCAAGGGCAACATAATAACCTGCAAACTGTGATTGTGGAATCCAGTGAAGTGCAAAAGTAACTTTTTTCATTTCCTTTTGAGAAAACGAAATAGTTGTTAGCAAAAGTACAAGTAAGAAAATGTTTATTGTTTTCATAATTACGTTATCAATTTCACAACATTAAGATAGAAAAAAAAATCGTTATATCACTTTGTTTCAACCATTTTTTTGATTTTTTCAGCATTCGATTTATCGGTTGAATAAGAAATATGCACTTTGTTTTCCCTGTATTTCTCCGAAATTACTTTGGCAAGTGAATGAATTTTAGCAATCTCTTTCGAGTTTTCAATCCGTAAGATGGCTTTCCCGTAGACCATATTTTCATTCACAATTTCTGAAATCTTTTCAATTAATGAAGAGATATTAATTCCACGGGCAGCAGATAATATAACGGAGTTCTTGTATTTGTTTGTTATGTATTCAATTCTGCTTTTGTCCGATAGAACATCTACCTTGTTGAAAACCTTGATCTCTGTTTTCTTCTCGCAGCCGAGCGATTTCAATGTCTCTTCAACGACTTCAATGTGATCTTCATAATAAGGATGATTCACATCGATTACTTGTAGGATGATGTCCGATTCACGAACTTCGTTCAATGTGCTTTTGAATGACGCCACAAGGTGGTGCGGAAGTTTTCTTATAAAACCGACTGTATCGCTAAGAAGAACTTTGAGGTTTTTATTCAATTCGATTCCCCGTGTTGTAGAGTCAAGCGTTGCAAACAGCTTATCTTCTGCCGGTACGCCTGCTTTTGTAAGGAGATTGAACAACGTTGATTTTCCCGCATTTGTATAACCCACAAGTGAAATCCTAACAAAGTCTTTTCTTTTTTCCGTTTGTGTAATTCGTTGTGATTCTATTTTAACAAGTTTTTCTTTGAGAAGGGCAATTCTCTCTTTTATTATTCTACGGTCTGTTTCAATCTGTGTTTCACCCGGTCCTTTTGTCCCGATTCCTCCATATTGTTTCGAGAGGTGAGTCCATGCTCTTGTTAGTCGCGGCATAAGGTATTGAAGTTGTGCTAATTCAACTTGAGTTCTTGCTTCTTTTGTCTTTGCACCGGATGCAAAAATATCGAGAATCAAACCGCTTCTGTCAACTATTTTCCTATTTAATAATCGTTCCAGGTTCCTTATTTGAACGGGAGAAAGGTCATCATCAAAAATTAATAAGTCAATTTCATTTAACTCGACAAGTTGAACAAGTTCTTCAGCTTTCCCTTTTCCGATGTAAAAAGCTGGTTCTTCTCCATGCCGTTCCTGTACAATTTTCAGAACAACTTCAGCACCTGCAGTTGCGGCAAGTTCCTCCAGCTCGTCAAGGTGCTCTTTAATTATTTCCTTGCTTTGAAAACGTGTTTTTACAGCTATCAGTATAGCCCGTTCGGTTTTCTTTTGTTTGATTTCTATCATTAATTCCTTTTACCTTAATTATACAATCGAAAAATATCATTTTAAGATGTGAAAATGAAGTAAGAACTGCAATTGTTATTAAAGTGATGAATTATTTAATCCCGGAATGTGGAGGTATGCTAACCTGGATTTTTCGATGAAAGAATAGAATTGTTGAACAATATGATTTTTCTCTAATAACAAAACATTAGCGGATCAAAAACAGAAAGCCTTTGAATTGCGTTATATTTCATTTAAAAATTAAACCAATCAGTTAGTTGAGAAATATCAAATTGTTCTACTTTATACCGGTTTTAATAGCCAAAAGAATTTTTGCTGATTCAACATCCTTTTTATTATTAAAGAGAATCGATAACCTCCTTATTTTATTGAATCGTTTACCATTAATGAACTGCTCTTTAAGTTCATCGGGAAGTCCGCTGTCCAGAATTATTGGTTCAGCTTTATCTGTAAAATAAAAAGAAATCCGGAACGAATTTTTAACAACTGACAACCAGAAAATTGTTTTTGTCTTTTTTGTAACTTTTAATAACCAGCTTTTCCCGTCGTTATAGTACCGCCATTCTTTTGTTATTTCGGGGTAGCTTTCCGAAATATGTGCAAATAAAGAATCCCAAAATTGTTTTGACTTCCCGATATTCGAAAAAATTATTTCATCTGTAGGGAACTGGTTTTTATCAGTAAGAACCGGTTTTTCCATAACATCATTATTTAGGTTCTACGGGTCTAAGCACTATAATTCCCGTATGCTTTTTTACTTTTGCAAGATAACCGGGTAAAGGATTTTCAGAAATTTCTACTTTAGCTCCCACCAAAGGTGCGTGCATAAAGTGAATTCTACCATCATCCATTTTAACGGCAACACCGACATGCCCGATATCCAGACCCGATAGATTTGTTGTAATTGCAATCAAATCGCCGTTTTGAATTTTGCTTTCATGTTCTTCAACTTTATTCTTGGGAATGTAATAGTATTTCCTTGAATTAATTTCTTTTTCCTGCTTTTCAATTACCGGAACGAATTCGGGATTTTCTTTCAGATGTTTATACTTATCAGGATTTTTAGACATGAAAGACACATTGAATTTAGTAAGCTCTCCGCCGATTTCTTTCGTAATATCTTTAACTATTCCCTTTTTTGTATTGTTGTGAATCCAATCCGAAAAATAATGAAGCCTTGACGGATAACGGTCTATCACCCCGTTGCGGTATCTTATTTTCGTAAGTTCTTCTTTATAATCTTCAAAAGAAATTTTATTCTGTTTTATTAACCTCCCGAAAGTAAGACAGTTTTCGAGAAATGTGGTACAGTCAAGCCCGGTTAAAAAGACTACAAGCTGCTCTTCGCCATCTTTTTCAATTGAATGGGCAACGTAATCAACACCGAGAAAGCTTTTACCGATTTCCGCAATTACATCGTTCAAAGGTAAAGCATAAAGATTTTTCTCCAATGCCAGCGAGAATTTGGATTCGCAAATCTTCACATCTTCATCGGTATAGATTTGCGGAAAAACAGTCGTAGATAAAACAGATACAAGTACAATTAACAAGAATAATTTTTTCATATTACATCCTCATGTTCAATTTGTGATACAGATACGTCTTCGGTTCTCCTGAAGTGTTCGCGGCTTTCAAAACGAGCGAACTCTTTTACAAAGGTTAGTTTTACTTCACCGGTAGGTCCATTTCTTTGTTTAGCAATAATAACTTCAGCCAGACCTTCTGTAGAGTTACCGTCGGCATCGGTTTTCATTCCGTAATACTCGGGGCGGTTAATAAACATAACAACATCCGCATCCTGTTCAATTGAACCGGATTCGCGTAAGTCTGAAAGCTGCGGACGTTTATCCTGTCTTCCTTCAACGGCACGGTTAAGCTGTGCTAAAGCAATAACAGGTATTTCAAGTTCTTTTGCCAATGCTTTAAGTGAACGTGAAATTGTCGATATTTCTCTCTCCCTGCTTTCAGTGCGGGATGAACCCTGGATAAGCTGAAGGTAGTCGATAATAATTAAACCTATTTTCTTTTCGGATTTCAAACGCCTTGCTTTTGCTCTGATTTCAAGAATTGTTTGAGCGGGAGCGTCATCGATAAATACAGGAGCTTCGATTAATTTTGAGGCAACTCTCCACAACTTGGAACCTTCTTCTTTTGGCATTCTACCGGTTCTTAGTTTGTGTGCGTCAATTTTACCTTCCGAAGAAATTAACCTTATAACCAACTGGATTGTCGCCATTTCAAGGCTGAAAACCGCAACCGGAACTTTACTAAGAACTGCTGCGTTTTTTGCGAATGCCATTCCAAGCGCTGTTTTTCCCATAGAAGGACGTGCAGCTAAAATTATCAAGTCGGATTTTTGAAATCCGCCCAATACTTCATCCAAATCATAAAAGCCTGTAGGTACGGCAAATTTTTTATACTCCATAGAGTGAATTGCATCAATATATTCAAGGGCATCACGAACGGCTTTCCCCATATCGATAAAAGCCCGTTTCATATGCTCGCCCATTATTTCGAAGATTTTTCTTTCGGCGTTATCAAGTATTTCGAATGCGTCTTCCGAGCCTTCGTAAGCCGTTTTTGCAATTTCGTGAGAAATACTTATTAGTTTTGTGAGTATTGCTTTTTCAATTAAAATTTTTGCGTGGTATTCAACATTGGCAGCCGAAGATACATTTTCAGTAAGTTTACTTAAATAGACTGCACCGCCTGCATCTTCAAGTTTGTTCTGCTTTTTTAATTCTTCGAATAACGAAACCGTATCAATCGGTTCATTTGCATTGAAGAGTTTTATCATCGCTTCATAAATTATTTTATGAGCTTTCAGGTAAAACACTCCGGGCGTCAGCATTTCAATTACTTTCGGAACTGCTTCTTTTTCAATCATCATGGCTCCGAGAACGGACATTTCAATTTCCGGGGCTGACGGCGGTTTTAAGCCTGCCGGAACCAATGATGTTAATTCGGTTTCTTTTCTTTTGGGCATTATACTTTTACTAATTTCTTGATGAATTTTCTCTTAATTGATTGAAGAATATTTTTTATCCCGTGTGTAAAATAAGGAAAAAATAAGTTATGCACACATACAAAAATTATAAGGACGGTTTGGACAGTTAAGGAAAAACAAATGCCTTCAAATTTATCTTTATTTATTTTTGCAAGGAATTGGTTTTTAATAAAAATGAGTATTAGGAAAATGTGAGAGGATGATTACAATTCGTCATACAATTTCCGAAAAGCCTGTACATCTTCCCAGCATCCTTTTTTCCAGTTCGGATTTCTGAGCAGTGCTGCAGGGTGGTATGTAACCATTGTTTTAATACCTTTTACATCGAATACTTTTCCACGGAAATTGGTTAATGTGTCTTTCCTTTTAATCAATGCCTGTGCGGCAGTTAGTCCGAGGCAAAGAATTAAAGACGGTTTTATTAGCTCAATTTGTTTCATTAAATAAGGAATACATTTTTCCATTTCATCCGGACTCGGTGTACGGTTACCGGGGGGACGGCATTTAACTATATTCGCTATGTAAACCTCTTCTCTCGAAAACTTTATAGCTTTCAAAATATCCGTCAATAATTGTCCGGCTCTTCCTACAAAAGGCTCTCCCTTGGCATCCTCTTCTGCGCCGGGTCCTTCTCCAATACACATCACTTTTGCATCCGGATTACCTTTACCGAATACGAATTTATTCCTTGTTTGTCCGAGTGGACATTCCATGCAGTCGCAGATCATTTTGTCCAGTTCGTCAAGTGATTTTGCCGTTTCAAATTCACCTGCAATAAAAAGAGTTTCTGCTTCTACGGAGGAATTCGTTTCAAAAGGTTCTGGTGTATTCATGTCTATATCATTCATGAAAAGCTCGTTACCGAATATTTCTTGCTGAAGTTTCAGGGATTCAACGAATAGGTTTGACTTTTTTTCCAAATTAAAAATACTTCTTCAATTCGGTTAATATTTTATGGGCAGTTTGAAATTTCGATTGTAAAGGGGATTCAACCTGGCTGCCGTCTTTATGGATAATCGTTACTTTGTTAGTATCAACTTCAAATCCGCTGCCGGCATCCTGAAGTGAATTTAGAACAATCATATCCAGATGTTTTGAAGCTAATTTTTTCTGTGCATTATTGATTTCGTCATCAGTTTCCAGGGCAAACCCTGCAATTACCTTCCCGCTGTTTTTTAATGATGAAAGGATATCTTCCGTTCTTTTAAGAGTGATGGATTTTAAGTTGTCTTCTTTTTTTATTTTGATTTCGGATGCAGATTGCGGGGTATAGTCGGCAACAGCAGCAGCCATAATTAAAGCATCGTTATACTGAAGATATGATTCTACTTCAGCCTTCATCTCTTTTGCAGATCTTACTTTTATTGTTTTAATCTCTTTATACGGTGTTAATGAAGATGGTCCCGTTATCAAAGTAACAAGAGTACCGCGTAAAAAAGCGGCTTTGGCAATTTCATATCCCATTTTTCCTGAAGAACGATTCCCAATAAACCTAACCGGATCGATATCTTCATAAGTAGGACCGGCGGTTATCATTATTTTTTTCCCTTTCAGGTCGGGAATGTAACCGGATAAAATTGTTTCGATTGAGTCAATCACCTTATCAATTTCCGGCAATCGTCCCTTCCCTGATAATCCGCTTGCAAGCTCACCTTCTTCAGCTTCCAAAATATGAATTCCTTTCCCTTTTAACTTCATAATGTTTTCTTGAGTAAAAGGGGATTGGTACATATCCACGTCCGCTGCGGGAGAAAGCAGCAGCGGGCATCTTAGAGCAGCCGTAAGAGTAGTAAGTGCATTATCGCAAAAACCGTTTGCAATTTTTGCTACTGTATTTACAGATGCAGGGGCAATTACCATTAAATCCGCCCATAGTGCATAATCTATATGCCATGTTTTTAAAGTTACACCGGCTTCTTGCGATGCAGGGAAAGTATTAACAATAACATCATTCCGGGTAAGAGCGGCAAGTGTAAGAGGGGCTATAAACTCAAGAGCGGAAGGAGTCATAACGACTTTAACTTCCGCGCCTCTACGCATTAAATCTCTTACAAGAAGACATGATTTATAAGCGGCGATGCAACCTGTAATACCGACAATAATTTTCTTACCGCTTAAAACGTCTTTATACATTATGTAATTAAGATTTATACTCGAATTCTACTTCACCTTCAAGCAGTTTATCCAACGCTTGCTGGTGTGGTTTTTTTCTTTTTTCGAAATCGAGTGATATCCTCAACTGAGCCGGGTTATCGAAATCTTCACTGTCATCGTCTGTTGCACTTGTTTGAGGAACTGTTGACAGCTGTGCGTTGAATTCAATTTTCTGCTCATCATTCATTTGACGCGCACGCCTGGAAGCAACTATAATCGCTTCGTAAACGTTTGCAGTTTTTTTATCTATTTCACGTAAATCGATTGGTTCAATACCCATTAGGGTTCTACCTCCTTATTGATCACTTTAACTATTATACTTTTTAAATTCTCTATTGCAATATCAAGATTTTTGTTGACCACAAAATAATCAAATTTATCCTTATGACTCAATTCCATTTTTGCCCTCTCAATCCTAAGATTGAGGTCGTGCTCGTTTTCGGTTTTCCGTTTTTTCAATCTTCTTTCAAGCTCATCTATCCCGGGCGGTTCGATAAATACAAGTACGGCTTCGGGGTAGTTTTGCTTTAGATTTAATGCTCCCTTTACATCAAGGTCAAGAATAATTGATCTACCTTTGTTTAAGTTCTCATCCAAAAAACTTTTATAAGTACCGTAATAATAATCGTAAACTTTTTGCCATTCTGCAAAGGCATTTTTTTCTATTTTTTGATGGAAAGTCGGTTCATCCAGGAAAAAATAATCCTTCCCATCTACTTCATCGCCTCTTTTTTTTCTAGTAGTCGCCGAAATTGAGTAGAGAAGTTCGGGTATATCTTTTAAAACAGAATGAATTATTGTAGTTTTTCCTGCCCCGCTTGGTGCTGAAATAACAAATAGTACCCCTCTGTTATTATTCAACATTCTGTATCTGTTCCCGTATTTTTTCTATTTCTTCGCGTATAAAAACCGAATGATGAATTACCTCAGTAGAAAGAGATTTAGAAGCAATCGTATTTGCTTCCCGGTGCATTTCCTGGCAGAGAAAATTTAATTTTCTCCCTGTTTCATCACCGTTCTCCAGATTTTCTTTAAAAAATTTGAGATGGCTCCGTAGTCTTACGCATTCTTCCGTAATATCGGCTTTTTCTGCGAGTAACGCCAGCTCAACGTCAAGTCTTTCATTATAAACGGAAATATCTTCAATCAGTTGAGATAATCTCTGTTTCAATTTCGCAAACTGTTCATCAACCCCGGTTCTATAAATATTTTCAATTTTAATTAGGTGTTCTTCAATTTTATCTAATCTTTGCCGCAAATCCTTAGAAAGCTGTTCTCCTTCTGCTTTACGCATAGAAACAACATTTTCAAGTGATTTATCCAATGTAGATTTAAGGGCTTCAAAATGTTCATCTTCAAACTCCCCGAGTTCAGGCGAGAAGAGGTCTTTGAATGTAAGGACGTGCTCAATCTTGATTTTGTCTTTTATTTTTAAAGCTTTCCGGATTTTTTTAAGCGTATCCACTGATTCTTTCAGTTTGGTTTCGCTTAAGAAAAGGAATGAATTTGCATCACCTTCAGGTTTAATTGAAATATTAATGTAAACTTTTCCCCGTTTAATTTTACTTTTTACATATTCTTTTATTTCATATTCCCTGCTTTGCAGGCTTGTGGGCAGCTTAAGCGACAACTCAAGGTAACGATTATTGAAGCTTTTCACTTCAATTTCCATATTAAAACCGTTAAAAGAGTTTGACGCTTTGCCGAAGCCCGTCATACTAAAAATCATAATTCTTCCGGTTGTATAAAAATTTTAAAAATTGTGGCACAAGATAAGAAATTTCCGGCTTATTTTTTTGATTCATTTAATAAATCCGGGAGGGACGTTTGGTAAAAACATCACCGTATAAATAGATTTTTTCCTTCATTTAATTCCTTTTTTTGAAAATATTGCAGATGGAATGCGAATTATGAATAGCTTCTTTTTCATTTCGTGTATCGAAAGGACAATAATATCCTTCTGTCATGCCATAATTAGGTGCATGAACAATCGTCCCGTTTTAAATATAATAACCTATATTACTAAGACGCACTAAGTATAAAATAAATCTGAACGGCTATTTTTTCTGCTTATTGTATTCTTCTATAGCGGCTTTTTCTGCTTCTTCTTTTAGGGATTTAGGCAAAATAACTGTTTCGTAATACTTGTCGTCTTTCCCTTTTTCGCTTGGAGCGGACAAGAACAAACCATTCGGACCATTTATCAAACGAAACTTTTTTAGAATAATTCCGTCGTCCGTTTCAATGTCCAGGAAAGCAACCATTTTGCTGTTACTGTTTTTTTCCAGCAGGGTCATACGAACTATTTTCATTTAATCCTCCGTTGTTGATTTTTGGATTAGTTGTTTAACTCCTGGCTTTAATGCCATGGAAAACTTATTTAAATAGCCGAATAAAAATCAGCCATACCGAAACCCATTGAATTCTGCTCGCCGAAACCGGTATCATAACCCACCTTTATAAGTGCTTCTTCACCGGTTAATACAATCGGTATCATGTTTCCTATTATCTCACGATTCCGGCTATTACCTCTGCGAATCGAAATCTTTTTAGTTAGTCTCTGGTTATTACTTAACTTCGTCTTTATGTAATCGTTATCCCATTCAAAAGTGAGATTGTTACCGTTATATTCGGAATTATAAATCATTTTGTACTTGGTTTTTAAATCCTGGTTTATAATCCAGTTAATTTCATTAATGTTGTCGTTGAATCGCAGATAATAAGGAAGAGGTCTTTGAAAATCAAAATCTTTCTTAGAAGCAATAACAAGAGGTGATAACAGAGTGAACCTGTTTTGCTTTCCGAATACCGGCTCTTGTTGTTTTTTAATATTCATTATTGCAAAAATATTGACTGAAGAAGCTGTCTCAATTTCAATTCTGTTTTCTTTGATTATTCTAGGAATTACATCTTTAATAAAATCGTCAATTAAAGGGAATGAAACATAAAGATTTACATCCCGGCACATTAAGTGAATTGTCTCATTTTCAATTTTCAGGGCATTAAAACGCAATGCGAATGTATAAAGCTGAAATGGCTTTCCGCTCTCCGGGAAACCTATGTCGTCTAAATAAGATGAAAATTCCGGCGTATCCAGTTCAAACAATTTATAGATTGCCATTGATAGGTAATAATTATAGTTTACCGGGATTTCATCAGAACCGGACAACATACAAATTTTTAATCTCATACTTAGCAATTACCCTTTCCGTGCAAGTATCCATCCTATACACTTTTTCATTGAGCAGCTTAATTATGTTTATAAATTAGAAAATCAATTCAGCATTTTCGTTAAGTTGATTTCAGTACAATTTTTGAAAAATTCAAAATTCCCGTTTTATCAATCAATAAATTAGAGACAGAAAAAACGGTTCTTGTATTAGAGCAATGATTCCTTTTGAATAAAATAAACCAACGCCGGCTATTTTTTATAACAGGTATTGATTTGTTAAGTAAATCATCTACATCGGTGAGGCAAATAGGTGATGGTACAAATCATCAGTAAAAAATTTGAAAAATAAATTCATTACAAAACTGAAGTATTTTTAATCCCGGCAGAAAACAAGCAATGCCGTCCCGTTGAAAACATAGAGTTAGATCAACGGTGTTTCTTCATTCTTCAATAATGATTATCCCTTGGAAATTATTTGTTACAACATTAAATAAAAACAGATAAAAATGCAAGAAAAAAAGAATACTCTGTTTATGCAAAACCGGATAAGAATTCATACCCTAAATGTGATTAACAAACATGAAGAAACCAACTTCCAAATAAAAACAGCTCTAACTTTAGTGTTTCAAATTCTAATTATAAAGTTCATGAAACAAATCTTTTTTACTTTTCCAATTGTTTTTGATAGAGGGTTTTTTGTATGTTCACTTTGCAATAATTCTATTATTTGGAAAACGGTTTATGATGGCATTGAAAAAAGCTGATACACGAAATGGACTTTTACCCAAAGATTTGCGATGGATGTGCAATCCCGCTATATTTGACTTTCAATCAACAGGTGAACTTGAACCGATAGAAGGAATACTCGGACAGGATAGGGCACTAAATGCGATTAAACTCGGTGTCAATCTCCGCAGTCCCGGATATAATATTTATATCTCCGGATTATCAGGGACAGGTAAAGCTACAACTGTAAAAAAAATACTTGAAAAGACAAGTGAAAACACTCCTTCATTAAAGGACTATGCTTACGTCAATAATTTCTCCGACCCGGATAGACCGATACTACTTGTTTTTCCGGCAGGTAACGCTAAAATCTTTAAACAGGAACTTAATGGATTAATATTATTTTTAAAAGAGAAAATTCCGCAGACGCTTGAAAGTCCTAAATACCTCAATAGGAAGAAAGGTATTGTTGCCGACTACAGTACCAAAGAACAGAATCTGATTAGTAACTTTGAAACAAAGTTAAAGGAAGACAGTTTTTCCATAGGACAAATACAGGTGGGAGAAACTACGCGTCCTGAAATTATTCCTATAATAGATAATAAACCGGTGCCAGTTTATAATATTGAACTTGCAGTCGGAGAAGGAAAATTAACTCAAAACGATGCGAAAGAGATTGTAAAAAAATATGGGAAGTACCAGGAAGAATTAATCCAGATATTCAAAAAAGGATTAAAGCTGAGCCAGGAACTCCAGGGAAAAATTTCACTGCTTGAGAAGAATGAAGTCGAAGTACTTGTTAAAGGAGCTTTAAGCGCCTTCAAGGAAAAATATGATGATGAAAAAATATTAAACTATCTTGAACAGGTTGAAGAGAGCATACTCGAAAATCTACAGGTATTTAAAGGAGTAAGACCGGAAGGAGATACAACCCCGGAAGGTTATATAATCGATTACTTCAGGGAATATGATATAAACATTATACTTGATAATTCATCGACAAAGAAAATTCCAGTGGAGATAGAAATATCTCCTACATATACAAATCTATTCGGAACAGTAGAAAAAATAAACGACGGCAAAGGGGGCTGGTATGCTGATTTTACAAGGATAAAAGCAGGTTCTCTTCTTAAAGCAAACGGCGGATTTCTTGTGCTTAACGTGAACCATGTTTTTGAAGAGCCCGGAGTTTGGCGCACACTAAAAAGGGTTTTAACTTATAGAAAACTTGAAATCCAGGAATCACCAAGCTATTTCCAGTTTTCTCCTTCAATTCTTAAACCGGAACCGATTGATGTTGATACAAAAGTAATTCTAATCGGAAGTAATTATGCATACTCTCTTCTTTCCGGTTATGAAGATGACTTTAAAAAAATCTTTAAAGTGAAAGCGGAATTCGATTACGAAATAAAACGTACCGGCGAAGTTATTGTTGAATATGCGCGGGTTATTAAAAAAATGATAAAGGAAGAGAACCTGCTTGAGTTTGATAAATCGGCGATTGCTTATCTTTTTGAACTCTCATCCAAATATGCGGGACAGAAAGATAAACTAACATCCCGTTTTTCAGTAATTGCTGACCTTGCCCGCGAAGCTGATTTTTGGGCAAGGGAAGAGAGTGCCGATTCTGTTATGGCAGATCATGTACGAAAAAGTTATGATAATGCACGCTATAGGCATAATCTTTCGGAAGAAAAAATTTCCGAAATGATTTCCGATGAAACAATATTGATTGAAACGGAACATGAAAAAGTCGGGCAGGTTAACGGGCTTGCCGTTTATGGCGCGGATTTTTATGCATTCGGAAAACCGACAAGAATTACCGCTGCTGTTTCTATTGGTAACGGTTCAATCATCAATGTTGAAAGAGAAGCCGGTATGAGCGGTAAAACTTACGATAAAGGAGTTCTGATTATCTCCGGTTATTTTAAAGAAACTTTCGGGCAGAACTTCCCTCTTTCGTTTGCTGCCAACCTTGTATTCGAACAATCATACGGAATGATTGACGGAGACAGTGCGTCCGCTGCTGAAATATTTGCTTTACTCTCAACTTTATCCGGGGTACCGCTTAAACAAAGTATTGCGGTTACAGGCTCCGTTAATCAAAAGGGAGATATCCAGCCGATAGGAGGAGTTAATGAGAAGATAGAAGGTTTCTTCGATACTTGTAAAAATAAAGGTTTAACCGGGAATCAAGGGGTGATTATTCCGCAACAAAATGTTAAAGACTTAATGTTAAGAGAAGATATTATTGCAAGTGTGAAGAAAAAACAATTTAGTATTTATTCAATTACAAGGATTGAAGAAGGAATTGAAATCATTACAGGAATTAAAGCGGGAGAAAAGCTATCGAACGGTCATTATGAAAAAGATACTGTTTACGGTTGCGTAGAAAAACGATTGAAAGAACTGTACCTTAAAGCAAAAGACCCGTTCAAACTTAAGAGTAAAAAGCATAAAGATAAATCAGAAGGAACATCGAAAGGAAAAAGATAGATGTTAAAAGAAATATCAAATGTTTTCGCAAAGACTAAAATTTTAGCAACATTAGGACCGGCTTCAAGTACAACGGAAAATATTCAACAGTTAATTGATGCCGGACTTGACGGTGTTCGTTTAAATTTTTCTCACGGTAAATACGATTTTTATGAATCGCTTTATGATTCAATTGATACTGCATGCAAAGCAAAACAAGCACCGCTTGCGGTATTAATAGATCTTCAAGGACCCAAAATTAGAGTCGGCGATTTAGCAGAACCGGAAATTGAACTTGTTGACGGTGAAAAAATTGAAATTACATCAAAGGATTTGCCCGGTACGAAAGATGTTATTTCTACATCTTACAAACTGATTGTTAATGATGCTAAAGTCGGTAATACTATTTTAATCGATGATGGTTTAATTAAATTGATAGTAACCGGAAAGAGCGATGATTCGGTTTTCTGCGAAATCGAAAGCGGAGGAATTCTGAAACCGAGAAAGGGGATGAATCTTCCCGGGATGAGACTTTCAACTCCATCCGTAACGGAGAAGGATATTTCTGATTTAACATTTGCATTGAAGCATAGAGTGGATTATATAGCGCTCTCGTTTGTTAGAAAAGCAATTGATATAGTAGAACTAAAAAACTGGTTAAAGAAGCATGGAAGCTATACACCCGTTATTGCAAAAATTGAAAAAGAAGAAGCAGTAAATGATTTCGATGAAATTTTAAAAGTTGCTGATGGTATAATGGTAGCAAGAGGCGACCTCGGAGTTGAAATGTCAGCCTGCCGTGTACCGATAATTCAGAAACAGATTATTAAAAGATGTAATAGTGTCGGTAAATTAGTTATTACTGCTACTCAAATGCTTGAGTCAATGATTAGCAATCCCGTTCCCACGAGGGCAGAAGCATCAGATGTAGCTAATGCTGTTTGGGACGGAACCGATGTTGTAATGCTCAGCGCCGAAACATCGGTTGGAAAAAATCCCGTTAGAGCAGTTCAGATAATGAATAACATTGTCCGCTATGCCGAAGAAAATCTCGATAAAGTATCTGCGATACCTTACGAAATTCCGTCATCCCTTGAGGAAAACCTTTTCGATTCTTATTGCTACGCAGTCAGCGATTTGAGCAAACGTGTGAAGGCATCAGCGATTGTGGTTTTTACACACAAAGGAAGAACAGCAGTCCGCCTTTCCAAGTACCGCCCCGATGCAAGAATAGTTGCTATCTCCGATTGTTTTGAAACTATGAATAATTTATGTTTAAAATATGGTGTTACTTCAATATTTGCCGAAGATATTAAGGATGAACAAAAAGCTATTGAAAATGCCCGACAACTTGTAATTCAGTCGGGACATGTAAAGAAGGGGGATGTTGTTGTAATTACTTCGGGAGCTCCTTTTTCAGATAAAAGCCGTATGAACTGGTTAAAGTTTGCTGTAATTTAAGAAATATTTTCTCTGAACATAAATAGAAAATGGATGGAAAGAAGTCGAAAAATATTGTTATTGTCGGAGGAGGAGCAGCCGGTTTTTTTGCAGCTATTATTGCAGCCGAAAGTAATAGTAATAATCAGGTTGTAATTCTTGAAAAGGGGACAGAAGTTTTAAGTAAAGTAAAAATTTCAGGCGGAGGCAGATGTAATGTAACCAATGGATGCTTCGAGCCATCACTCCTCTCAGAAAATTACCCGCGCGGAGCCAAAGAGTTGAAGGGATTATTCTTTAAGTTTAATTCTTCCGGTACAATCGAATGGTTCGAATCAAAAGGAGTTAAACTTAAAACAGAAAAAGATGGCAGAGTTTTCCCGGTTTCAAATAAATCTCAAACAATAATCGATTGTTTCCTCAATACAGCAGACTTTTTAAAAATTGAAACCCAAACTTCACAACATGTTGTAGATTTGGTTCCCCCTAAAGATGAAAAAGATAAATGGAGCGTTGTAACAAAATCGAACGATTCTTTTTTTGCAGACGCGGTAATAGTAACCTCCGGCGGAAGTGATTCAACCTGGAAAATTCTTGAAAAATTAGGGCATACTATAATCACACCGGTTCCATCACTTTTCAGTTTCATAATAAAAAGCAGAATTATAGATAATCTTGAAGGGGTTGCTGTTGAAGATGTTGAAATATCAACAGTTGATAAAAAAATTAGAACTGATGGAGCGGTATTGATTACGCATAAGGGACTTAGCGGACCGGCTGTACTTAAGTTATCTGCATTCGGGGCAAGAGCATTCCATGATTCAAAGTATAATTATAAAATTAACATAAATTGGATGCCCGGCTTTAATTTTGATTCAGTTTGTGATTATCTAAAAGTTTATAGAAATAGTAACCTGATGAAAGGGGCTTCAGTTAAACCTTTTCAAAATATCCCTCGCAGGTTATGGCAAAGATTTTTAGAGCTGGCGGGGATTGAAGAGAAGAAAAAATGGAATCAAATCCCGAACGAAAAATTGTTTGAATTATGTAGAATAATAACAAATTCCGAAATGACTGTTACCGGGAGAAATACAAATAAAGAGGAATTTGTAACTGCCGGCGGTGTTAAGCTTGATGAAGTTAATTTTAAAAGAATGGAAAGCAGATTGCATAAAGGTTTGTTTTTTGCAGGGGAAGTGCTCGATATTGACGGTTTAACAGGGGGATTTAATTTCCAGGCGGCATGGACAACAGCGTATATTGCCGGTAATTCAGTTTAGAATTGTAAAATAATCCGGCATAGTTTAATTTATTAATGTGATACTTTTTTTTAAGGAGAAATAATGACAAGAAAACATAGGGTAAGACCATCATGGGACGAATACTTCCTTAAAGTTGCAATGCTTGTTTCGGAACGCTCAACATGTCCGAGAATGCACTGCGGCTGCGTACTGGTAAGGGATAAACAAATATTATCAACGGGGTATAATGGTTCGATACCGGGCGATGCTCATTGCGATGATGCGGGTTGCCTGGTTGTTGATAACCACTGTTTAAGAACAATACATGCCGAAATGAATGCAATACTTCAATGCTCATCACACGGAGTTAGTACGAAGAATGCAATAGCTTATGTAACCAATATGCCGTGTACAAATTGCGCAAAGGCACTAATTACTGCAGGTATAAAAGAAGTAGTTATTTTCTCAGATTACCATGATACACTTGCGGAAGATTTCTTCAGTAAAGCAAACGTCCCGATAAAAAGGATAAAAAAGCCGAAAAACACTATTGATTATAATTTAAAAGATTTTACATCAGCGAAAAAGATAAGTAAGAAGAAATAGTTTTTTTGAAAGGAACGGGTAATACTATACTTCACCGGAGAGCCTCGAATTGAATCCGGCGTTTGGCGTCAATTAATAATGTGATGGATGCTCGTTTAAATGTATGAATCTGCCTGGTATAGCGGCTCGATTTCCCACTCGTCTTCTACAGTACCGTAACAGTGGGAACATTTATCAATTGTAAAAACAACTTTTTCCTCGGTGGTTAATGCCCTTATAAAATTTAAAACAGTACCGCAGCTTGAGCACTGAACTGTATGACAGGTAGTGGCTTTAGCACTGCAACTGGGACATAAAAAACCAAGTTCACCCGGTATTTCATCGGGATTCACAAAAAACAAAGTGTTACATTTGGCATTATTACATTGTGCAAAATGAAACTGAATAGTATCTAAAGTACCGATAATTTTCTCCACAAAATTTTGACGGCAAACTTATAACTATTTTTTCTAAATGTCCATTCAAAAAAAAGTCCCTTTAATTTTTTGTTTGGAAATCACCCCGATTGACTTTAATTTCGGGTCAATGTTATTTCAATTAAATATGGAATCTAAAAATGGAAAAACTATCCTCATTTAAAGCATACGACGTCAGGGGAAAAGTCCCTACCGAATTAAATGAAGACCTTGCATATAAAATCGGCAGAGCATATACAAAGTTGATTAATTGTAAAGAAGTTGTTATTGGTTTCGATGTAAGAAAGTCCTCGGTATCAATTTCTGAAGCATTAATTAAAGGTTTTACCGACAGCGGTGTTGATGTTATAAACATCGG
>ERZ795056.684-NODE-684-length-42065-cov-9.443918_pt1 | contig 42065 bp, 46 predicted proteins | sample MGYA00375140_ERZ795056 | MGnify/ENA primary metagenome ERZ795056 (study PRJEB30185, sample SAMN05720227) | activated sludge metagenome | isolation source: Anaerobic digester | place: USA | collected 2015-03-09 ...
AACCCGCTCAAACGGAACTTCTACATCGATAGGCTGGCATCAAATGACTAAAAAAGAAGCCGTTCAAATATTTGAAGATAAGAAAGTGCGGACTATTTGGGATTCGGATCAGGAAAAATGGTATTTTTCTATTATTGATGTAATTGCCGTACTAACTGAAAGCGTCGATCCTAATGCTTATTGGAGAAAGCTGAAACAGAGACTGAAGAAAGAGGGCAATGAAACCGTGACAAATTGTCACGGTTTGAATATGCTCGCTAAAGTCGCGAGAAAAGAATTGGAAGCCAAAACAGGAAAAAAAGTTGTAAGTCCCGTAAGTGCAAAAAAAATGATAGGGATTGAAAACAATAAGGATAAAGCAGATGACTAAAAAACAATTCTTTCCGCCCCGTCCGGTCACAAATCCTACAATTTACGCATACGAATTAGTTGATGTCGCAACTCATAAAGGACTGCTGAAGATCGGTTATACCGACCGTGACGCGCAGACGCGCATTAAAGAACAGTTGCAGACTGCGAATATACGGTATAAAATCGTCTTTGAAGAATCCGCTATGAAGCGCGACGGAAGTTCTTTTACCGATCATGATGTTCACCGGCAGTTAAGAAAAAACGGTTTCGCGAATCCTGACGGAGAATGGTTCAAATGCTCGCTGAATGATCTGCGCAGGGCAATATGGGAAGTCAAAACCGGCGAATGCGCTGAAGAAAACCGTGTTCTTTCTTTCGGTATGCGCCCCGAACAGCAGGAAGCCGTAAGCAAAGCAATTGCCTATTTCAAAAGCTTTAAGAAAGAAAATCCCGATAAAACGCCTCACTTTCTCTGGAACGCAAAAATGCGCTTCGGCAAAACCTTCGCGAGTTATCAGTTGGCAAGAAAGCTGGGCTGGAAAAGAATTTTGATACTGACGTTTAAACCGGCTGTCCAAAGCGCGTGGGATGAAGATTTGAAAACTCATGTTGATTTTAAAGGCTGGCAGTTTATCTCAAGAGACGGTTTGACCTATGATGAAGCCGATAAGAAAAAGCCGATTGTCTGCTTTGGTTCGTTTCAGGATTATCTGGGAAAAAATACCAGCACCGGCGGAATAAAAACAAAGAACGAATGGGTTCATGCAACACATTGGGATTGTGTAATGTTTGATGAATACCATTACGGTGCATGGCGCGATAACGCGAAAGAGCTGTTCGAAGCCGAAGGAAAAAAAGAACTCGAATTCGGAGAAGGTGAAGGCATTGAGTATTTCGATGAAGATACTATGCCTATTACGACAGATCATTATTTATACCTGTCCGGTACGCCTTTCAGAGCTATTTCTTCGGGAGAATTTATAGAAGAACAGATATTCAACTGGACGTATTCGGACGAACAAAAGGCAAAAGAAAACTGGAAGGGCGAAAATAATCCGTACGCTTCGCTTCCCCGGATGGTTCTCCTGACTTATCAGCTGCCTGAATCAATCAGGCAAATAGCAATGCAGGGTGAATATGACGGTTTTGATCTGAACATATTTTTTTCAGCCGAAGGCGAAGGAAAAAATGTCCGTTTTAAATACGAAGACGAAGTTCAGAAGTGGCTTGATCTGATAAGGGGAGATTTTAAGGAAACTACTGTAGATAATCTCAAGATGGGCGCGAAAAAACCTCCATTGCCTTTTTCGCACGCTCCATTGCTGAAAGTGCTTAATCATACTTTCTGGTTTCTTCCGACTGTCGCATCATGTCACGCTATGGCTAAACTGCTCAAGCAAAGACAGAATGTTTTTTATCATGAATATGATGTTGTTATTGCCGCAGGTACTCATGCCGGTATCGGCGTTGAAGCGATGCCTCCGGTGTTGGAAGCAATGACTGACAATCCTTTGGAATCAAAAACCATAACTCTTTCATGCGGAAAACTCACAACAGGTGTATCTGTTAAACCATGGACAGGAATTTTCATGCTCCGCAACTGTTCGAGTCCGGAAACATACTTTCAGTCGGCATTCAGAGTGCAGACCCCTTGGGTTATCCGCAACCCTGACAGCAAATCGCCGAACAAAGAAGAAATTCTAAAGCGGGAATGTTATGTTTTTGATTTTGCACCCGACAGAGCATTGCGTCAGATAGCCGATTACAGCTGCCGTTTGAACGTCAATGAATCAAACCCTGAGGCAAAGGTTGCGGAATTTATAAACTTTCTTCCGGTACTGGCTTATGACGGAAGTTCGATGAAACAGGTTGATGCCGCGGGTGTTCTTGATATGGCAATGAGCGGAACTACCGCAACACTGCTTGCCAGAAGATGGGAAAGCGCGCTGCTCGTTAATGTCGATAACAATACTCTTGCGCGGCTAATGGCAAATGAAAAAGCCATGAACGCATTGATGAGCATTGAAGGTTTTAGAAATCTGAATCAGGATATTGAAACCATAATCAATAAATCAGAAAGTGTTAAAAAGGCAAAGAAGAAAGCCAATGATAAGCCGGTGTCGGCAAAAGAAGCTAAGAAAATTTCTGAGGAAGAAAAAGAATATCAGACTTTGCGTAAACAGATTCAGGAGAAGCTGATAAAATTCGCCACACGGATACCCGTGTTTCTGTACTTAACTGATTTCCGTGAAAGAAGTCTGAAGGATGTAATTACTAAACTTGAGCCCGGTCTTTTTAAAAAAGTTACCGGTCTTGCAATAAAAGATTTTGAATTATTGGTAAGTCTCGGGCTTTTTAATTCGGCTTTAATGAATGACGCTGTTTATAAATTCAAGAGATATGAAGATTCAAGTTTATATTATACCGGTATCTATAAGCACCCGGGCGAGGATGTCGGTTTATATGACACGGTTATTTCTTCAAAGGATTATCAAAACAATTTCGAGAATATTGCAGAGAGTTGAGTTCTGATATTTGAATATTTTCTCGTAGAAGGTTTGCTCAGGTGATACATGTATAGGCGCTTTTGAAAGTTTGCGCTTATGCATACTGCGGCTTCGAAATCGAACTAAAAAGTCTTTGACAAAAAATTAAATAAAATAAAATAGTAAACAATACCCGTCATATTAAACCGATCACAATGTAATAGCAAACGAACTATTTCCTGCATGGCTTCTTCTTCGAAGAACGGATAATTTATATGATTTATTCTTCGAATCAAATAGAGAAGCGCGCATGGAGAAATTATAGAAAGAGCCTATGAACCATTGATTATCTGCTGACTTTTTTTGTGAACAAAAAACAGGAGGAATAAAAATGGCAAAGAAAATTCAGGCAATTAACAAGTATTGTCCAAAGGTAAAGCTCGGAAAGACGGTACAGATGAAAGAGCTGGTTGAGTACATCTCTGACCGCACAGGCTTGAACAAGGGAGACATACAGATGGCGCTGAGCGAGATGTCATCGGCGGTGAAGTTCTTCAACAAAAGAGGAGAGGGAGTAAAGCTTGAAGGACTCGGCATTTATCAGCCGACAATAGACCTTGAAGGAAACATCTCGGTAAGACACAGACTTGATATGGACGTAGAAAGCGCATTGAACGCGAAAGGCGCATATACGGGAGAAATTGAGAATAGAGACAACATCGGCAAAACTTCGGAACAACTGGTAGAGTTGTGGAATAAGGAAAATCCGCAGGATTTGGTATCATAAAGAGGCGGGAGTCGATAGAAAAGGCTTAAGTATAAGCACCAATGCAGTTTGCTCAGAGGAAAGCCCCGGTTTGCAGTGAGGAAAAATTAATTTGCTCTGAGCAAAAAAAATTTTGCTCAGAGCAAACGGACTGATTGCAGTGAGCAAACTGTATTAAAATAAGAATTGTTTTGCGGATAACGGCTTGCGGCCGGAAATGCGAAGGATCACTCACGGATTATACGGAGGATCTATGACGGATGAGACCATAGAATTATATTTTGATACATTAGCTGAAAAATACGGAAACGAAGTGAGGTTAGCCGCCCCCGATAGTAATGAAGCGATATTGGAGCGTATTCCCGCGGCATTGGGTAATCTTTATCGGTATACATCGAAGGTAAATCTTCCATTCGGAGAGATATATCCGGTAGAAAAGGCGGTAAGGCAGTCCGAAAAAAATCCTTTTAGCCCCGATTGGTTTGTTTTTGGCAAGGATAAATACTTTTCATTCTGGCTATGTTCATATTCTCCGAATGAAGAGGGTTCAAGTTTTACATATTGGGATCATGAATCCGGAAATGAAATAGAAGAGGCTTTATGGAGTGATCTTGTATCATTTCTGACGGAAATGGACGACGAATACGGAAGATAATATGTACTTGAGGCTTTCCGAGTCTATGTATTGTTTAAAGCTTGCGGAGCATACATGGCTTCGCCCGGGCACCGCGCGGAACAAAGTGAGCATGGAGGGGAAGCGTTAACTTTCTATTATGTGACGTTTGAAAAAGTTATTGATTAAATAAATATAACTATTATAATAAGTTATAATTATTCATTGTGAGAGAGAATAATGCTTCTGTGTGTCGATGGATATCATGTTAATAGCATAAGTAAAACTGATATATTTATAAATTCTGATAGTTTAATCGAATCCTATGATACTGACTGGCTTGGAAATGGGATGTATTTCTGGGATAATATGTCAAATGCCCGATATTGGGCGAATGAGAAAAAAAGAAAAGATGGAGTAAATTGTTTACGTTTAGTTAAGGGAATAATAATACTTGATTCAATATTGGACTTGACCGATAATGATATAGTTACGATGGTTGACGAAATTTGGGCAACTTACGTCAAAAAAAGAAGTTTATGTCCCAACAAACCTTCTGGGTCTAAACTAAATTGGATTTTTTCTTTTTTTGATGGTTTTTCCGACAAATACAAGGTAATTAAAGCCCATGGTTCATATAAAAATGCAAAATTAGCGCATTTTTTTGTTGAGAAAACTTGTTATTTGGATTCACGTATTAAAACAATATATTGTGTTAGATGTAAGTCTAAAGTAGTTGAAAGAGAAGTTGTAGAGGTAATAAATTATGAATAAAATTAAATCATTACAATATCTCGAAGAATGTTTGTTAAAAATAAGACAAATGTCGAGTGATGAAATTTGTCTCCAGGAAGAAAGAACTGGAGCGAATATCGTTTTGTCTTCTGAATCAATTGATAAATATGATTTTGATGTATTGTTTTCTTCAACATATAGTTCATATGATATGAATTTTATCGGCGGGCAATATTCAAAAGACACGAAAGATAATGATGACAAGCCAATGCCGAATTCAATTCTTAATACAATTTATTATGCAGCATGATTTGGTAAAAGTAATAAATGAAAGAAAGTAATTTTCAATTAAAAGAACAAAGGCTATTGTCTATAAAGTATGATTTTAACGAATCGTTTGAATCTGATTCTATACAATTAGATATTTCGTCTAATATAGAAATTGCTAAGAATGAAGAGAAGCAAATAGCATTTGTAAAACTTACAATGAACGTCTTTAGTACTAAAGAAATAAAAGATGTTCCCTTTAAGATTTCAGTTACAAATAGAGGAGTTTTTTCTTGGAAAGACTATGATGAAAAAGCACTAGAAACATTATTGAATTATAATGCACCTGCAATTCTATTGTCGTATCAACGTTCAGTTGTTTCTCAAATAACAGCATTTTCTTCGATTACCCCTCTGATCTTGCCTTTATTTGATTTTACAAAGAACTAATTTTTTAAATGTCATCTGACTCTCATTAAAGTATTTTGGACAGTCAATCGCAAGAGAAGTCAATAGAAAATCATTTTAAGTTTATAATACTTCTTAAGTTGAATGAAGCCGAACCTCAAACATGCTTGCAGGTAATTATCAGCAGTTAATTGATTCATGTTATGATGCTGAATAAACATATTTATGAGTTGGTTTTCGCAGGCGCTGCTAATTCCATTTTATATTGTTTTTCCAATACTTATCATTCTTAAAATATGATATTGCTATTTTTTTCAGCTCTGCAATAGTTTTCGGCGGATTTACAATCACATATTGCTTTTTATTTTCCTGATAAAGAGCTGAGAGTCCGTCTGTCGGATCAAGACTTCCGCTAACTTCCATATAATCTTTATTTTCTTTTTCTATTATTACCTGATAAAAATTATTCCAATCTAACGAATCTATTAATTCAATAATCATTTTTTCGGTGGATTCATTCGATATAATTTTTTCTGAAGATCCATAGTCTGATAATAATATTAACTTCATCCCGTTACTTTCCTTTTTATCGGAACTGGCTGAATTACCGGAAAATAACAATAAAATTAAAGAAAAAATAGTAATGAGACTTGTTCTATTCATAATTAAACCTTTGTAAATTTCACCGGTGTGCTGAAAATCAGAGACTCCGTGATCACCAAAATCTTTATGAATAATCTTTCTAAGAATGTCAAATCCAAAAAAAACGCCTACCGCAGGGAAAATTATATGTGCCCTCTCCCAGAATGAAGCACAAATTGGCAAAGCCAAAAAAGCTTTTCTTGGGAGAGGGCTTTCTGGCATGATTAACTGCTCCAGAAAAAGACGAATGAACAAAAAAACCTGAAAACGTCGTGCCCGGCGCGACACATTTTTCGCGCAGACTATCGCAGTCATTACAAAGTAATGCGCGATAGTTCTGTCGCGACAAAGAGCGGGAGGGGGTTGCAAAGGGGCGAGGGTCGGCGATTGAGACCTTCGCCCCTTTGATCTTCTGCATGACACCATGCGAAAACCGGGTAAAGGGCGTGGAACGCCCTTTGAAATTATTGCATGATCCATGCGAAATCGGATTACAAAGGCGTCAGCCTCAAATTCTATTTATAAACATCACCGCGGAAATCGATTGAGTCTATGAAAATATAATTATTCTCAAGATCAAGTTTGAAGATAATGCGTACTTTTCCTTTTCTTAACCTGCTGTATCCTTTCCATTTCCCTGTAAGATTCTTGATGCTAATACTGACAGTTTCGCCCTTTTGCTTTCTTATGATTTTTTTAATTTCTAAAACGATTCCGGGTTCTATTTTGGGGTTTTTCTCTAGAAATTTATCAGCCTCTTTAGAGAAAACTATTCGAAAGATCATATTGTTATGGTTTCAACTCTTCCGGCACGTTTTTTGCGCGGTGATTTTCCGTAGAGGTTCTCGATGTCATTCATCTCTTCATCGGAAACTTCCGGAAACTGCTTCAAAAAGTTTTTGGTTTTATTTTCGTTTTCTTCGCGGATAGCCTCATGAACAGCATCTTTCACGATGGAGAAAATTTCTTTTTTAGTCAGAGTTGTTTGCATTGTGATAATCCCTCTTGATTTAAGATGATAATATTAAATAATTATAAGGCAAGCATTTATTTGACGCTTAATAGAAACAATTTCGCCGGAAATCTTTTTTATAAAGGCAGAGAGGGCGTCTTTTATTTGGTCTGTGAGCTGTGGATTTTTTTTAAGCCTGAATTTCTAAATGAATGATATTAAAAAATTCCAAAGTGCACACAGTACTTCGGAAAAATGAATGAGAGACAGATCCCGAAAACGTCGTGCCCGGCGCGACACATTTTTCGCGCAGACTATCGCAGTCATTACAAAGTAATGCGCGATAGTTCTGTCGCGACAAAGAGCGGGAGGGGGTTGCAAAGGGGCGAGGGTCGGCGATTGAGACCTTCGCCCCTTTGATCTTCTGCATGACACCATGCGAAAACCGGGTAAAGGGCGTGGAACGCCCTTTGAAGTATGCCCAACTCATGGGCCGAAGGCGAAAGAATCACAAAGGCGCCAGACTTTGACAACAAGTCCGATGCCCGGACTAAAATTTATCTTGACCCTCAACCTCCCCATGAAAATCTCATATAATGACAGAATTCATGAAAGAAATCAGCATCGATGACATTTTCTCTGAAGACGGTGTGCTGTCTGCTGAGGTCGATGGTTTTGAGCCGCGCGAACAGCAGCTTAAGCTCGCGCGTTTCATGGATGATTTTTTCGCCGAAGGCGGAAGCGCTTTGGCGGAAGCCGGCACCGGCACAGGCAAGACTCTTGCTTATCTCATTCCTCTTGCGAAATACTGCATTGAAAACGGAGAGCGCGCGGCGGTTTCTACCGAAACGAAATCTCTTCAGCTGCAATTGATCGATAAAGAAATTCCTCTAATAAAAAAAATATTCCGCGATAAGTTCGGTGCCGAGCTGAAGGTTTCGCTTTGTCTCGGTTCGTCAAATTATCTCTGCAAGCGCAGATACGCCGAGATGATTAATTCGGGTCTTGTTCCTCTTACAGCTTCCGAAAAAGATCTTCAGACGATTGAGTCATTCGCTAAAAAGAACCGCGTAACTACAATGTTCGATGCGGATGTGTCAAAGGATCTTTGGAGCAGCGTATGCCGCAAAAGTGAATTCTGCTTTGCCGCCAAGTGCTCAAGATTTTCTTCGTGCGCGTTTACTCTTGCGCGCGAAGAATGGAAAGAAGCGCATATTCTAATAATGAATCATTATCTTTATTTTTCAAATATAGCACTCGGCAAAAATTATCTTCCGAAGTTTGAAGTTTCGGTGCTTGACGAGGCTCATTCAGCCGAACAGATCGCGAGCGAACAACTCGGTTTCGGCTTTTCGGTCAACACACTTTCATCAGCCGTTTATTTTATGCACTCGAAAGAACGCAAGCAGGTTCTTGGTGTAATCGGCGACTCCGCTAAAAGAAAAAATCTTGAAGAAAGTTTCAACGAACTTGATGTTGAAAACAGAAAGTTTTTCATGAGTCTTGCTCAGAAGGATATGTTTGCCGGAAGACGCACTTTCAGCCTGAAAGAAAATCTCGACTGCGGTGATGATCTGATCGAAGCGATGACCCGCGTGCTCAAGGCTTACGAAGAATGCAAGGATTCGGCAAACACGGAAGCCCAGGAGTACATGATTCTTTCATCCGCGAAGAACGCGGTGTTTGAAGCGAAGCAGTCTTTGATGATGCTCTGCGTCCGTTTTGAAAATGACTGGGGATACTGGGCGGAACTCGATGACCGCAAGGAAATCAGCCTGTACGGTATTCCTCTTGATGTTTCATCATATATGCGAAGCGAAATCTACGAGGCGTCTCATGCCACAGCTTTCGTCTCGGCGACGTTAAGCGTCAACGGCGATTTTTCCTTTATCAAGCATTCGCTCGGTGCGCAGGATTCTTCCGAAATTGCTCTGGGTTCGCCTTTTGATTATTCGAGCAACATGGGAATTTTCATTCCTGAATCATTCCCTCAAAGCGGAAGCCGAGAGATCGCGGAAAACACAGCGAAGATCATTCACGAAATCGCGGAGCTTACAGATGGAAATACGATGGCTCTTTTTACTTCATACGACTCTTTGAATATGGTTTGCGAAGAGCTTGAAGAAATCACCGACCGCAAAGTTTATTCGCAGGCAGACCTTGACGCTTTCCGCGCGGCGAAATATTATATTGAAAACCCGGGTTCGATTTTGCTCGGCACGCATTCTTTCTGGCAGGGCATAGATCTCAAGGGCGATCTTCTCAAGTCGCTTGTTATAACCAAGCTTCCGTTTCTTCCGCCCGAAAGGCCGGACGTAGAAGCGAAATCAAAGTATATCGAAAAGTGCGGCGGAAATTCTTTTTCAGGTTATCAGCTTCCAGCAGCTGTCATTAAGTTCAAGCAGGGGATCGGAAGGCTCATCAGAAGCAGCGGCGACTGCGGCATACTCGCTCTTCTTGATACAAGAATCGTTACGAAAAGTTACGGGAGAGTTTTCCTTTCATCACTTCCGCATAAAAAAATCAAAACGAAGCTTTCGCTATTCGAGAATTTTGCCGAGAGATCTTTCCGCAAGTCCGATAATATGGAAGAAGTCTAAAATGTTATTGACTGCTCTGTCGAACGCGTTCTAATAAAATACACGATTATTTCAGGGGGATCTCAGATGAGAAAAAGCTGTTTATTTCTTGTTCCGCTATTATTTTTCGCGGTATCCTGCGGTTTTGAACTTCCCCTGAATGAAATGTCATCCGCTAAGGTTTCTCTTTCCAAGGCTAAATCAGTTGATGCTGAAAAATTCGCTTCAGACGAATACTCTGCTGCGTCTGATTTTCTGATGAAATCTCATGAAGCAATAAGAGATGAAAAGGCTGAAGACGCAAAAGCTAATGCTGTAAAGGCAAAAACTTCTGCGGATCAGGCCTATGAAAAAGCTCTTCCTCTATGGTCGGAAAGTTATCTTGCCGAAGCAAAAAAGAGCGTTGATGAAATGAAATCCTCGGGATCGGAGAAATTCGCGCCTCAGGAACATGATTCAGTTATCAAGCTTTTAGAGGATGCCGAAAAGGATTATTCTGATAAAAAATATTTTGAGTCAAAAGATAAAAGCGTTCAGGTGAAGGCTCTTGCCGATAAAACAAAATTCGGCGTGCTTTCCGTTATAAATTCCAAAAGAGGTTCGTTGAAAGACCGTCTTAATTCTCTTAAGACTTCTCTATCTGATCTCGAGTATGACGGAGCATCAAGACTGTTTCCTGAAAAGACCGAATCAGCTAATGCAAAATTAACTTCCGCAGACACTAATATAAATGAAACAAAATTCGATGATGCCGATAAGGATCTTTCTGAAGCGGAAGCCGTAGTTAATGAACTTAAGATTTCTCTCGGCGGCAAAAAAAAGAATGCATCAGATAAAATAGCTGCAGTTGAAAACGAACTTGCGGAACTGAAGAAATCAGCGGATAAGGATGTTGCTAAACCTGAATCGCTTCTAGCGGATGCGAAAAAGTTCAATGACGAAAAGGATTATGATTCGGTTATCGTTAAATGCGACGAAGCTCTTGCGGAAATTGACAGATTGAAAACTGAAACTGCAAAAGTTGAAGTTGAAGAAAAAGCGGTAGAAGAAGCCGTAGCAGAAAAAGTCAAGGACGACGACGGATTTCCGAAAGAATATGTAGTTAAATATGATAGAAAGAAAAGAGACTGTCTGTGGAGAATTGCCGGAAATTATTATGACAAGCAGTACGACATGTGGCCTTTGATTTACATGGCGAACAGGGACAAGATAAAAGATCCGGATCTTATTTTTCCCGGCCAGAAACTGATAATTCCTTCGCCGAGTCTTTATTATAAAAAGAAGGCTGATGAAGTTTCATCAGATACCGAAAATAAAAATTCTTCCGGTGTTGAAAGCAAAGACTCCGGAACGGTTGAAAATAAGGATTCTGCCGGAACTGAATCTGTAACAGATGAGTCGGGTGAAATTGATAAAACTAAAACTGACGAACAGAAAAAGAATCCGGATTCATCAAAGAGCGGATCCGTAGAATCGGAAAAAAATGCTTCTACTTCAAATGAAACTGATCTCAATGGTTCTGACGGTAAAAAAAAAGCAGATAAGTCCGAAGTAAGCGCGAAATCATCAAAGACTGATAAAGTAAAAGCTGATTCGGCAAAAGAAAAGACTGCTGTAAAAGAAAATGCTACTGTAAAAAATAAAACTGAAAATAAAGATTCAAAAAGCGCCGCATCGAAAAATAAAAAGTCCGGACAGACAGAAAACGTTTCAAGTCAGAATAAAAAAGCTTCCTCTGACTTGAAGAAAGAAGACAAAGCTTCTAAAACTGAAAAGGTGAATATTGCATCCGGTGATTCAGCAAAAGATAAAAAGAAAACCGTTTCGGCTTCCAGTGATAAAAAAATATCTGAAAAGAATAATGCCGCTTTTGCTGACGCGAAAAGTGCGGATAAAAGTGCTGAAACGAAATCTGTAAGCGATGATTCTGATGAAGCGCTTTTTAACGCGATAAATAAATACGAAAAAGATCCGGTTGAAAAAGACAAAACAGCTAAAAAAAAAGAAATGTCTTCTATTGAAGATAAACAGCTGAAGAAGCCTGACAGTACTTTTGATATCATTACAGAGCATTCCGGAAAATGAGATTTCTTTTATCGTGCCTCTTACTATTTTCGTTTATCTCCGCGCGGGAAATTAATCCCGACAGCATTTATTTCAGACAGAACTCCAAGTCCTTTCTGACTCTGACAAATGCCAAGCTCGATCTCTATAGATTTGCAGGTGCTTTTGAAGCGGACAGCGGCGTTGCATTCTTCGGCTGGCTTTCGCCTTCAAAATTATTTTATGTAAAGGAATCCGATAATCCTCTATATTTTGTTTGTGTTGAGTATGATGTTTCAAAGCGTTCTAAAAGAGAGCTTTTCCGCTATAACGGAATCGTTCAGTCGGCAAAGGCTTCGCAGGACGGAAGATTTATTGCCGTTAAGCGGATGATCCGCGAAGGCTACCGCAAGTTTTCAACTGAAATTATTATAAGAGATATTAAGACTAATGTTTCTGATATTCTATATCCGAAGAATCCTTTTAGTGAGTTTTCATTCGATAATTCATCAAATCTCATTTATGAAAAAAATGGAATAACCGAATATAATCCTTTTATGCGCAAAGAACGGATTATCCTTAAGGAAGAAAAATATTCCTCAGTGCAAAACGGGAGTGTTTCGGCATATCTTTCTCCTTCAGCTTCCTTTCTCTTTCTTCTTGCCGGCGGTGGAGGAAGTTACAAGGCGTCCATCTATAAGAACGGATCACTTTATGCTGAAGTTGACGGAGTAACTTCTGCATCAGAAGCGGGGTGGCTAAATGAGAATGAAGTTTTTTTCAGAAGAGGCGGAATAGGAAATTATTCTCTATGCGCGTTTTCGCATTCATCAAAGACTTACAGAAATATTTCTCCGTCATCGTATAATACCGCATCAGTTTTTTCGCGTGAGCGTGTTTCTTTTTCTGTTAACGGTTCGGCAGGATATTTTGATTCGTTAAGTTCGGCTGTGCGCATGCTTCCTTTTGACGGCGAGGAGCTTTCTTTTTCGCATGATAAAAACAGATTCGGAGTTCTTTTTGCCAAACGTCTTTTTATCGCGGAAATCTCCGATGTTTCAACTTCGGAATACCGCCTCAAAAAAATGATGATGGAAATTTCGGGCATTTATAAAAAAACGCTTGAGGCGGAAAGCGACTGGGAAAATTCTTACGCTTCTGATTACATAAAGAGAAAAATTGAAATTTATAATACATACAACCGGGAAAACAAATGAACAGCTTAGTCGAATTATTTCATAAATATTCATCGGAACCTGCGGTGGTTTTTGCAGTCGGCGCATTATCAGCACTGCTTCTTCTTTTAATAATCACGAAAGTAAAAAAGTATTTTGCCTTTATATTGACTGTTGTAATTGTCATTGCTCTTGCATATTATCTCAGCGGGCGGAAGTTTTCTGAAATCAAAAACATCGGAAAAGAAGATGTTAAAAAAATAGGTGAAGAAGCAAAAACAAAGGTAAAAGAGGATTTTTCCAAAGGTCTTCCCGGGCTTGCCAAGTGATAAAGACAAAAAACATTCTCATCGACGGTTTTAATCTCATCTACAAGTTTCCTCATCTTGAAGAAATGATGTATGAAAAAAACCTGATCGGTGCGATGCATGGTCTTGTTGATTTGATCGCCGAGTATTCCGTGAAGGCGAAAAAGAAGCCCGTTATTATTTTTGACGGAAAAAGAAAAGAAGGCGATAATACAGAAAAGGAAAAAGTCAAAGGTGTTCAGCTGATTTATTCTCATGACCTGTCGGCTGATTATCTGATTATGCAGTCGATCAAGTATGACAAACAGCCTAAAATGACTACTGTCATTACGTCCGACAAAGCGATAATCGGATATCTTAGAAAGTTTGGAACACCTGTAGTTAAAAGCGAGGATTTTGCTCCCCTGGTGACAAAAGTTCTGGATGAAACGGAAAAAGCAGAAGAGAAACCGTCAGACGTAAGTCTGAGTGAAGAAGAACTTTCTTTCTGGGAAAAACTTTTTAGTTCCAGAAAATGATTTCAGGTATAACATTTTTTTTACAAGATGACAAATGGCCGTAATTTTAGTATATTATCTCAGGGTGGAGAATGAAAATTATTAAATTTTGCCTTTGCACCCTTATGTTCTGTTATTCGATAAATGCAGATCCTTATAGGATTTTAGGAATTGAAAAAGGCAGGAACGACATTCAGGTCAGTTATTTTGTACATCAGATAGGTTTTCTTACTTTTCCGGTTTTAGGGGATAATATTGAGTTTGAAAGAACGCCATCCTATAAAAGGTTTTTCATAGAGCCTCAGATCGGACTTTTCGGTTTTTCGAGGCTGAATCCAGTTTTTGATGCATCTTATAAAAAGATTATTTATAGAGAAGAGAAGAGGAAATCTCTTGTGCTTGGCGGATCTGTTGAATTCTTTAAAAAACCGCTGGGTATTCCACTGGTTCCGTATTACAGATATGTGAACACTTTTAGGGAATATAAGTCTCATGAAGCAGGATTGATGATGACGATTCCTTTTAGTGTGATTGGGAAATAGTGCTAAAGTTTATTTAAGTGTGTGCCGATATTATTTTGCACAAGTTTCGGATTAATCCGAAGGAGGAAATATGGAAGGTGTTAACTCGGTTGTTTCCGGCATAGCGGATATGGGAAGTCTTTTGAAAGACATTACATCAAAATCGATGGGTCTTGAAGAAAAGATGATGCAGCAGAATGTCATTGAAAAGGTTTCTAACGCGAGCATCGGTCAGAATATAGACATTACCGCCTAACTGATAAATACTCTGGGAACTCTTTTTGATATATTGCACGTTATTTCGTAAGGAATAGTGTTTATTGCTGAAGCGATAGTCTGAGCGGTTATAGCTTCTTTTCCGAACAAGATGACTTCTTCGCCGGCATCGTAAACATCATCGAAGGTGTTGATTAAAATCTGATCCATACAGACTCTTCCCGCAACGGGGTAGAGTCTGTTTCTTATTATTACATGTGCGTTGTTTGAAAGTAGCCTGTTGTAGCCGTCTCCGTAACCGATTGCGGCAGTTGCTATGTTTGAGTCCTTATCCGGAGCATAAGTCAATCCGTATGAAAGCCCTGTTCCTTTTTTTACTCTTTTTGAAAAAATAATTCTGCTTTTTAAGGTCATCACCGGAATAAAATTATCTTCCGTTTCTACAGGCGGATACCCATAGCAGACGATTCCCGCTCTAACCATGTCAAGATGCGTTTCTTTAAATTTTAATATTGCGCCGCTGTTTGCCATATGCTTTATGAGTTTAGTGCCGCTGATGTTTTCTGCGAGTGATGCAGCAGATTTGAATTTATGTATCTGAGTTTCGTTGAAAATGCCGTCGTCGGAATCAGACACCGGCATATGAGTGAATATTCCTTCAAGCTTTATATTCTTTGAGGATATTAACAGCTTTGTAAGTTCTTCTATTTCGTCAAATGAACAACCGATTCTGCCCATTCCGGTGTCTGTTTTAATATGAACGCGTATTGTTTTGCTGATTTTAGCGGAAAGCTCAACGAGCATACGGGCAAAATGAATATCTGCTACCGAAATAATAAGTGAATTGTTAACAGCTTCCATGATGCAGTCAGCATCACGAAGTATCAATCCAAGAAGAAGAATGTCGGACTTGATTCCGGATTTTCTCAGTTCTCGTCCTTCTTCTATTGACGCTACACCGAAAGCATCAGCCAGTTTTTCGTTTTCGCAGAATCCGGATATTTCGACCGCGCCGTGTCCGTACGCGTCGGCTTTTACCGCCATGAGGATTCTTGAATTTCCGCAATGCTGTCTCAATATGCCCAGATTGTGTTTTATTGCTTTTAAATCTATTTCAGCGAATGTTCCGCGGCAGTTCATTTTGTATCCTGTGGAGAAAATTGATTTCTTAAGTAAAAGTCCGAATGAAATCTGTGGTAAGAATGATTTTTGTTTGATTTTATGCAAGAAAAAAAGAAATTAAATGACAATCATTGTTTTTAACGCTATTTAATGAATGTGTAATGCTGATTAAGCTTCGGGAATATTTCTTGACTCATGCGTTGGCTGGAAATGAATTGTAAGTATTCATAATGAAAATGATGTCTTTAATATATGAGGTGATATGAAAAATCTTAAATTGGCTGCACTCGGCGCCGACAAAAAAAGAACAGTTGTGCAGGTAGGCAATGTCAAAATAGGCGAGGATTTTGTTGTAATGGCCGGTCCATGCGGAGTAGAAAGCGAAGAGCAGATGATTAACACGGCTATTGGTGTCAAAGAAGCCGGCGCGCATATAATCAGGGGCGGAGCGTTCAAGCCGAGAACTTCTCCTTACGCGTTTCAGGGTCTTGGTCTTAAGGGGCTTAAAATTCTTGCAAAGGCAAGCGAGATTACGGGTCTGCCTGTTATTACCGAAGTCGTCGATCCGCGTGACGTTTCATGGGTATGCGAATATGTCGATATTCTTCAGATCGGTGCGAGAAACATGCAGAACTTTACGCTTCTGCGCGAAGTAGGAAAATCAAATAAACCGGTTCTTTTGAAACGCGGCATGTATTCAACTCTTGCCGAGTGGCTTAACTGCGCGGAGTATATTCTTGCTGAAGGAAACCCTGATGTCATTCTTTGCGAGCGCGGCATCAGAACTTTTGAAACATATACAAGAAATACCCTTGATCTCAGTATTATTCCTGCTGTAAAAGAATGCACTCATCTTCCGATTATCGTTGATCCAAGCCACGGAACAGGAAAAAAATCACTGATCGAACAGATGTCAATCGCCTCTGTTGCTGCCGGCGCTGACGGACTCGAAATAGAAGTTCATTGTGATCCTTCAAGCGCTAAGAGCGATTCCGATCAGCAGTTGACTATTGATGAGTTTAAGCCTTTGATGGCTAAGCTTAATAAGACTGCAGAATTCATGAAATCGGTGATGTAGTTTGAATGCCGTAAAAGTTTCGTCAAAAAGGGTGAACCGTTCTGTTATTCACGTGGGAGGCGGTTTCGCATCCCTTTCTTCGATGATTGATTTAAAAAAAACAATAATCATAACCGAGACGGAAGTTTTCAGGCTCTACGGAGATAAGTTTCCGTCCGCTCCGCTTATTGTTGCAGAACGGGGAGAAGCCGGCAAGACTATTGATTCAATCATGAATATTTGCGGAAAGCTTCTGTCAATGAATGCCGACCGCAAAAAATTCATTCTCGCAATCGGCGGAGGTGCTCTTACCGACGCGGTTGGTTTTGTCTCTTCAATTTTTTTGCGCGGTGTTCGTTTCGGATTTGTTCCGACGACTCTTCTTTCTCAGGTTGATGCGAGCGTCGGCGGAAAGAACGGAATCAACTTCGGCGGTTACAAAAACATGATCGGCACAATCAATCAGCCAGAATTTGTTCTTTGTGATCCTTCATTCTTTAAAACACTTACTGATGAAGAATATCTTTCAGGTCTTGCCGAAGTTATCAAACATGCCGTTATAAAAGATAAAAAGTATTTTGAGAAAATAAAAAACAACAGAGAATTGATTCTTAGCCGGGATGAAAAATTCATGTCTGAAATAGTTCTCCGTTCTGTTGAAATAAAAGCAGGTGTTGTGAGCCGTGATGAAACGGAGCAGGGTGAAAGAAAACTTCTCAATTTCGGGCATACTTTGGGTCATGCAGTTGAGATTCTTGAAAAGCTTCCTCATGGAATTGCCGTCGGTGCCGGCATGAATCTTGCCGCTGAAATATCAAGACGTTTGGGTTTTCTTTCTGACGAAGACTTTGTTCAGATACGCTCTCTTTTAGATTCATTCGGTTATCCGGCTTCTTCAGCTTCTTCCGCGGATGAGATTAAGCGCCTTGTTATGAAAGACAAGAAGCGTGAAGGAGAAGGGGTAAATTTCGTTCTTCTGAAAGGAATCGGAAAAAGTTTTTACAAAATGATAGATGTAAAAAAACTCGAGGTAATTATAGATGATATGTGTCGCCCTGTCTGACAAGAAGTCACTTGAAGATATCAATAAATTCAAATTAGCCGAGCTTCGTCTTGATATGCTTAAACTTGATGATGCCGAGATCTCGGATGTATTTTCAAAGAATAAAAATCTGATAGCGACATGCCGTGAAACATACTACAGCAGGGAAGAACGCCTGTTCATCCTGAAAAATGCTGTTTCATCAGGTGCGGCTTATGTTGATGTTGAAATTGAAGCTGATGCTGAATTTAAAAAAGAAATTATACCGCTTGCCAAAAGCAAAAACTGCAAAGTTATTATTTCTTATCATAATTTTGACAATACACCGTCAAAAGAAGATCTTGAAAATATTATCATAGAGTCGCTTAAAGACGGCGCGGATGTGGTTAAGATTACTACTTTCGCAAATTCTCCTGAAGACGCGGCGCGAGTCCTTTCTCTTTACTGCGTTAACCGTCCGCGTCCGCTTACCGCTTTCTGCATGGGGGATGCCGGAAGAATCACGCGTGTTGCATGCGTCAGACTGGGAGCTCCCTTTACCTATGCTTCATATTCGCAGGCGACTCAGACTGCAAACGGTCAGATATATTACGAAGACATGAGGTATATCTTTGACCGCATTTAAATTATACGCTGTATGCGGTAATCCGGTACTTCACAGCAAATCGCCTGATATTTACAATATGCTTTTTGAAAAACACGGTATCGACGCACGCTATATCCGCGTGCGTCCCGAAAACGCTTCCGAAGCGCTTTCAATATATGATTCACTCGGATTTTCCGGAATGAACGTAACAGCACCTTTCAAGGAAGATTTGTGTTCTATCCTTTCAAACAAAAAAGAAGACGTAATTCTAACCGGTGCAGTAAATACAATTTCCGGAAAAGACAAGTCGGCTTTTAATACTGATATTTACGGAGTCGAATCGACTCTCAGAATGAAATCGGCTGTATCGGGAATGAAAGCCGTTGTGCTCGGTGCCGGGGGGGCTGCGAAAGCCGCTGTATGCGCATTGAAAAATATCGGTGCTGATATTACAATAATCAACCGCACAGAGGAAAAGGCAAAGCTTATTGCTGAGAAGTATTCGGTTAAGCATTCTCCTTTTTCAGAATTAAAAAATGAAATCGAATCATGCAATATTTTGGTTTCGACTCTTCCGGCATCAGCTTCAACTTCTGCCGCTGATTATATTCATCCGGGTATGATTGTTCTGGATGCTATATATAAGGATTCGTCTCTTGAAGCAATGGCTGTAAACCGTGGCGCAAAATTTGCAAAGGGCATTGACTGGCTTATAAATCAAGGCATAAAGTCTTTTGAAATATATACAGGCAAAAGCGCTTCGTATGAAGAAACTGCTTCTTCTTTTAATCCCGAAAATGTACTCGGCAGAAAAGAAAGAATTGCATTAATAGGATTCATGGGTTCGGGTAAATCAACAGTCGGTAAAATTCTTGCGGAAAAAACCGGAAGGGATTTTTATGATATTGACGGGCTTATTGAAAAAAAAGCCGGAATGAGCATAAATGAAATATTTTCAATATCCGGTGCCGATTATTTCAGAAGTCTCGAAAGCGAAGTGCTGGCTGAAGTTCTGAATTATAAAAATTCAGTAATTTCGTGCGGCGGGGGAATCATTCTGCGGAAAGAAAATGTTTCATTGCTCAAGGAATCGGCTGTAACGGTCTGGATCCATGCTTCGATTGATGCATCCGTAAAAAGATTGGATTCATCGCGTCCTCTTCTTAATGTTGAAGATCCGGTGCAGCGCGCCATGGAACTTTTTTCAGAAAGAAAGAAGTTATATGCTATAGCATGTGATCTATTGGTTTCAAACGAAAATAAAACTGCTGAAAAATGTGCGGAAATAATATATGAAGAAATACGTTAAAATATCATCTGTAAAAGGCTCAATGCGCATATCTGCTTCCAAAAGCGCCGCTCAAAGAGCTGTGGCCTGCGCGCTGCTTGCGAAAGGCGAATCGGTTATAAAAAATATTGATCTATGCGACGACATTGAAGCTGCCGTAAGAGCTGCAACTGCTTTGGGTGCAGCATTTAACTGGAACGGTTCGTCACTGGAAGTAACGGGTGGACTGAAAAAAACCGATGCTTCGATAGACTGCGGTGAAGCGGGTCTTTCAATGAGAATGTTCGCCCCTATTGCGTCTTTACTTTCTGATGAAATAACATTATGCGCAAAAGGTTCTCTGACGCGCCGTCCTCTCGATATGATTGCCGCGCCGCTCAAGGAGCTCGGAGCTGATATTGAACTTATCGGAGAAAACGTTAAACACGGTGCTCCGGTAAAAATCCGGGGGCCATTGAAGGGCGGAACAGTTCATGTTGACGGTTCTGTCAGTTCTCAGTTTTTGACAGGTCTTTTAATTGCACTCACTCAGACAGAATCTGATTCGGAAGTGATTGTTGATAATCTAAAAAGCAAACCATATGTTGCGATGACACTTGATATGGTCAAACAGTTCGGCGGCAAAATCATCAATCACGATTTCAAGCGTTTTGAAGTTAAGCATTCTCCGTTTACATCCGGAGCTATAGATGTTGAAGGCGACTGGAGTTCGGCTTCTTTTATAATATGCACGGCAGCTCTTGCCGGAGATGTTGTTATAAAAAATCTCTTAAAAAATTCGCTTCAAGCGGATATTGCCGTTCTTAAAGCGATTGAAAAAGCCGGAGTGAATTTTTCATTTGTAGGTGATTCGCTTCTCGTCAACAAATCAAAAGTTGAGTCTTTTGATTTTGACGCTTCCGACTGCCCTGATCTTTTTCCTCCGCTTGCCGCTCTTGCTGCGCGCGCTGAAGGAATCAGCAGAATCCGCGGAGTATCAAGGCTGACTCATAAAGAAAGCAACCGTGCGGCAGCTATTGCAGAAGAGTTTGCGCGCGCCGGTATTGAGATTGAAATTGATTATCCTGATGATATTATGATAATTAACGGCGGAGAAGTTAAATCATGCGAGATGGATTCGAGAAACGATCATCGTATGGCAATGTGTCCTGCTGTACTTTTCGCCGGCAGCGGAAAGAAAGTTCTCATAAATAATGCTGATGCCGTTGCAAAAAGTTATCCTCTTTTTTTCAATGATTTGAAAACAATAGGCGCGGAGGTCGGTGATGAATAGTTTCGGAAGAATATTCCGCGTTTCAATTTTCGGAGAATCTCACGGAAAATCCGTAGGAGTTGTAATCGACGGAGTCCGTCCGGGCATTTCTATTTCCAAAGAAGATTTTGAAGCCGATCTTTCAAGAAGAAGAGGCGGTTCGGTGCGCGGAAGTACAACAAGAAGCGAAAGCGATATTCCTGAGTTTTTCAGCGGAGTATGTGACGGAAAAACCACCGGCGCACCTCTTGCCGTAATTTTTGCGAACAATAATACAATGTCTAAGGATTATTCTGAATTCAAATCTCATCCGCGGCCGGGGCATTCTGATTTTGCCGCGATGAAAAAATATAACGGTTTCAATGATATCCGCGGCGGCGGTCACTTCTCAGCGCGTTTGACGGCGGGTCTTGTAGCGGCGGGAGTCATAGCAAAGAAGATGCTTGACGGTGTTACATTCAATGCAGAGCTGATTTCTGCAGGCGGAAGGAAAGATGTTAGCGAAGCAGTCGAAGAAGCTCTGAAGGCTTCCGACAGCATCGGAGGATTGATTGAATGCAGAATTAACGGAGTCAGATGCGGAATCGGTGAGCCTTTTTTCGGTTCTGTCGAATCCGAAATCGCACGCATTCTCTTTTCTATTCCTGCGGTGAAGGGTGTGGAGTTCGGCGCCGGAATGAAATCTTCAGAAATGAAGGGGAGTGAGTTTAATGATAAATTCATTGATTCGACCGGAAAAACTTCATCCAATAACAGTGGTGGAATTAATGGCGGAATAGCTAATGGAAATGAAATCATTTTCCGCGCAGCGTTCCGTCCGACTCCGAGCATCTTTTCGGCTCAGAATACGTTTAATTTTGCTTCAGGAAAAATGGAAGAGCTTGTGATAAAGGGCAGGCATGATTCATGCGTTGCTCTCCGCGCGCCGGTCATTGTTGAAGCGGCAGCTGCAATTGCTCTTTGTGATTTATATTTGTCTGCTCAGAGATAATTACGGAGGAATATATGGATTTGAAAAAAATCAGAGAAGAAATCGATCTAAAGGATTCACTTATAGTAAAGCTTCTCAACGACCGTATGGAACTTGCGATTCTTTCGACAAAGCTCAAAACAAAAATTGAAGACGGAGACAGGGAAAACCAGGTCATTGAAAACATAAAATTAAACGCGCGCGGTCTAATCGATCCGGAATTCTGCGCGAATCTATATAAGCAGATTATGACTGAGAGCAAAAGACTCCAGAGTAAAAATTATTCGGTGATAGGTTTTGCCGGTGAGCACGGAGCTTATGCCGAGCATGCCGCGCGCGAATGGAATGATGTTCTGGTTCCGGTGCCGTGCCTGGATGCATCATCTGTATTTGAAGGAGTTATTGACGGGGTATTCGAGTACGGTATTGTTCCTGTTGAGAATACTTTCGGTGGTGTGGTCGATGAAACCAACAGTCTTCTCATTAAATCAGATGTGAATGTGGTTGGTGCAGTGGATCTTCCCTTTCATCATTGCCTTCTTACTCTTCCCGGTACTGACTACCGTGATATCAGAGCGGTTTATTCTAATCAGCTGCCGCTAACCCAGTGCAGAAATTTTATTGCTAGAAATCATCTTGAACCTATATCGTACGGCAACGCACCTTCTGCTGCGAAACTATTTTCCGAGAAACGTCCTAAAGCGGCCGCGCTTATTGCAAGCAAGGCTTCAGCTGAATTATATAATCTCGAAATAATAAAAGAGAACATTGAAGACTACAATGTATGCCGTACACGTTTTCTGATTATTTCAAAAGAAAGAAATACGGAAGGCGGAAATAAATGTTCCGTTCAGTTTTCGACAGAACATAAAGCGGGAACTCTTTTTAAAATTCTTGAGTCTTTCGCTAAAGAGGATATAAACCTTACAAGAATTGAATCCGTTCCTGAAGATTCGGGGAGTTTTGTTTTCTTTCTTGATTTCGTCGGATCTCTTGATGATGCAAAAATAAAAAGCATTATCGGAAAGATGAATGATCTTACCGGCGAATTGAGAATTCTCGGATGTTATAATGAAAAGGTGGTAAAATGAAAGTTGCGGTACTCGGATTTGGAAGAATGGGCGGATGGTTTGCGGATAATCTTAAAAATGACTGCGAGGTTGCGGTTTTAGATTCGGATTCTGCAAAAACTAAAAATGCGAAGGGAGTAAAAGTCCTTTCAAAATATGAAGAGCTTTCCGCGTTCGCGCCTGATGTTTTGATAAATGCGGTAAATCATAATTCAACATTTGAGGCGTTTGATGAAGCAATAAAATATGTTTCAGACAAATGCATAATCGGAGATGTCGCTGCGGTAAAAGACGGTTTGAATGAATATTATTCATTGAAAAATAGAAAGTTTTTTTCGCTTCATCCGATGTTCCGCCCGGCGGAGAACCATGATTATTCAAGCGAGTTTGCGGTTATAATCAATGAATCTGATTCATCGATGAAAGATTATTTTACCAAGTATTTCAATTCCTTTAAAATCAAAATATATCAATACAGCTTCGAACAGCATGATGAAATGACGGCGTCAGCACTTGCAGTTCCTTTTATTTCATCGATGGTTTTTGCTTCATGTACCAAAATTGAAAATGCTCCCGGAAACACATACAAAAAGCATATGGATATAACAAGAAGTCTTATGAGCGAAGACGATTATGTGTTAGCTGAGATTCTTTTTAATCCGAAAGCTTTAGCCGAAATTGAAAAGATAAATTCTAAACTCTCATATCTTACTCATATTATCAAGGCAGAAGACTTTGATGAGGTTCATAAATTCTTTGAAAATCTCCGTTCAAATATAAAGTGAGGTTATGATGAATCAGAGTCAGGTTAAGGAACTTCTGCTTAGACTTGAAGGTGACGTTGAAGATTTTATGGTGACGTTTACCGGAAAGAAGAGCAATAAAGTCGACGGCTTGTATTATGCAGAACGCCGCGAAATTCTCATTCATAACACGAATGTTCAGAGTGAAAACGAGATTATATATACTGCAATTCACGAATTTGCTCATCACATCCAGTTTACGAAATCTGCTCAGCCTGTTACAGCGCGTTCGCACAGCACATCATTCTGGAATATTTTTCATAAGCTTCTTTTTAAAGCAGAAGATATGAACATATACAAGAATCCCTTCAAGACTCACCCTGATTTTGTGAAACTGACTGAGCGCATCAAAAATGATTATCTCCGTGAAAGCGGTGAGAAAATGAAAGAATTCGGCGCATGTCTGATTGAAGCAATGCGTCTTTGTGAAATGCATAAAACCAGCTTTGAAGATTATGTCGACCGCGAATTGGGCCTTCACCGTTTTGCGGCAAAGACCATGATGAAAAGTTATGCGTATAATGTGAATCCTGCAATCGGCGCCGAAAACATGCGTTCTGTTGCGCGTATTGCCGACAGTGATCTCCGTAAAGATGTTGAAAACGCATATTTGTCTAGAATGAGTCCCGATATGGTTAAAGCGGAATTTTCACCGCGACTTGCCGAAACAAAGGATATGACGCGACTTCAGTTTCTTAAAAATGAAAAGGAGCGCTTGATCGAATCGCTTGAAAGGCTTAATCAAAAGCTTGTCGGACTTAACAGTCAGATCAGATCGCTTGAAACTGAAATTAAATCCAAAGAAGAACGTATCGCAAGAGCTGAAAAAGAAGAAGAGGAAGAAACAAATGAATAACAGCATAACCGGAAATGTGAAAGACGACCGTTTCGCAAAATACGTCGGAATAGAACTTGTCGAAATCCGCGAGGGATATGCAGTTGCGGAACTCATCGTTCGAGATGATCACTTGAACGGAGTGAACTCGGTTCAGGGCGGAGCGATTTTTACTCTTGCGGATTATGCTTTCGCGGCGGCATCTAATTCATACGGTTTCGTTACAGTCGGTATTAATGTCAATATCAGTTACTTCAAGGCTCCTTCAGGAAAGAAAATCCGGGCGGTGGCCAAAGAGGTCAGCACGCAGAACAGAATTTGCGGATATGATGTAGATCTATTAGATGAAGACGGCACTATTTTTGCGAGATTCAACGGGCTTGGTTATATCAAAAGAAAATAATTATCCGTAAAAAGAACTCCATTTCGCATAGCACTCGGAGAAACTTCCCTCATCAAGGGATTTCTGTATATCGAGTATAAACTTCCTCATAAAATAAAGATTATGATAAGTGTTGTAAACTGCAGATGTTATTTCCTGCATTTTGAAAATATGACGCAGATACGCGCGGGTATAATTTCTGCAAACAAAGCAGTCGCATCCCGGATCGAGCGGCGAAAAATCCTTTTCGAACTGGGCATTTTTTAAATTGAGTCTGCCCTGGGTTGTGTACATCGTTCCGTTGCGGGCAATGCGCGTCGGCATAACGCAGTCAAACATGTCCACACCGTGGGCTATCGAATCTAATATTTCCATCGGTGATCCGACTCCCATCATGTAGCGGGGTCTGTCATCAGGCAGTATTTCAGTAACAATTGCCGAAATGTCGCGGTACATTTCCTTAGGTTCTCCGACTGAAAGTCCGCCTATCGCGTAACCGGGAAAATCAAGATCAAGAAGTTCTTTCGCGCATTCTTTTCTGAGGTCGTGATGAGTGCCGCCCTGAACAATCGCGAAACAAGCCTGCTTTTCCTTATCAAAATGCTTTTCATAATGTTCGCGCGATTCCTTCGCCCATCTGATTGTCCTGTCCATTCCTGCGCGGACCCGGGATTTTTCAGCGGGGTACTCGACACATTGATCGAGAATCATCATGATGTCTGAACCGATAACTTTCTGTACATCAAGAACCATAGAAGGTGTAAAGAGATGCTTCGACCCGTCAATATGTGAAGAAAATTCAACGCCGTGTTCTTTGACTTTGCAGAGATTTGAAAGAGAGAAAACCTGAAAACCGCCGGAATCCGTCAGAAGAGGCCGGTGGTGATTCATGAAATTGTTGAGACCTCCTGCAAGGTTCAGTACGTCAAGTCCCGGACGAAGATACAAATGATATGTGTTTGCAAGAAAAATTTCGAAATCCATATCTTCTACGTACTGCATCGGCAGAGAGCGCATGGCGCCTTTTGTTGCGACAGGCATGAATACCGGAGTTCTTACAACGCCCCGGTGAAGATGGAGCTCGCCGCGGCGCGCTTTTGTTTTGGAGTCTCTTTTGATAATTTTGAATTTCATAAGCTCACACGGGGTTTAAAGATATTGCCAAAGAAGCTTTGAGCCGTCAAATACAGGACCATCGACGCAGGCTCTTTTTTTGCCGTCAATTGTATCAACACTGCACCCGGAACAGATTCCGATTCCGCAGCCGAAATAGTTTTCGAGTGATACTTCAAGAGGAATATTTTCTTTGATAAGAATTTCTGCGCATGATTTCATCATAACAGTAGGACCGCAGATATAGGCTCTTGAGAACTTTGTTTTTCCTAAAACTGCTTTCAGTTTGTCTGCCGCAAACCCTTTATCGCCGAATGAACCGTCGTCTGTAACGTAGCAGATTTCATTTGATTCAGTACAGAATCTGTCACCGCAGTAGATGAATTCCTGCGAGCGGGCTGCATAGATGAAGGATATATTGTTATTTTTTGTTTTTAATACTTTGCTCAAATAGTGCAGCGGTGCGTTCCCGACGCCGCCTCCGATAAGAAGTACATTTTCGTTTTCAGTTATGGTAAATCCGCGTCCGTACGGACCTGATACGTCAACATCGGAAAAATCCGTCATGTTTTTCAGCATCGAAGTGACCCGGCCGTTTTCCTTGAAAACAACTTCTATGGCATTTCCGTTTTTGTTGAAAATCGAAAAGGGACGCCTGATCAGAGGGTCGGTGAAGCGCCCGAGTTTAAAGGATACAAACTGACCGGGAAGGCAGTCTTCGGGGCACTCGATATGAAGGAGATAATGTCCCTTGCAGAGTTTTTCAGGTGTTGAAATAATTTTCACTCTATTATCCTTGGTACTACAAAATGTCCGTTTTCAAAAGCCGGAGCCATTTTTTCGATTTCTTCAAGTGATACAGCCGGCTTAAGCGCGGCATCTTCGCGGAAGACATTTTTGATGTCGGCAATGTGATCGGTTGCTTCTACGGAAGAAGTATCAAGTTCGCTGATCTTGTCTACATAAGAAATTATGTCCGTCAGCTGTTTCGCGAATAGTTCTTTCTCTTCATCAGAAAGTTTAAGGCTAGCCAGCTTTGCTGTTTTTTCGACAATTTTTGCATCAATTACTGCCATATGACCTCATTTTGTCCTATATTCTGTTTGGGTGTATTCGAAATCAACGATTTTTTCGCCTTTTGTAAGCGGCATTTTTACAGAGACTGTAATTTTTCCTGGTTTGATATAAGAAGGGAGTTTGAGATAAAAAACAGCATAATCATCCGGAAGAATGAAATTGAAATTATATTTAATGAAAAGAGGCTTGTTTTCGCTATTAGGCTGATATTCTTCGGGAATTCTGAAATTCTGAATCAGTTCAAAAGGTATTTTCTCGTTTGCTGTACCTCTTGTATGTTTGATTGAAAAAGAAGGGAAGTCGAGCAGGTTTTCGGAAGCGTTTCGAACTATTGCCAGAAACGCCGGATTTGCAGTATTGTCTCCGAATGTATCTTTTAATGCGTTTTTTTCATCTATATAATATACTGATGCATCAAAACTAAGAGTCTTTATGGTTAAACCTGTGCTTGATGAAAGTGCATAGTTGTTTTTTATCGGAACGATTTTCTGGTGTATTGTAGATGAGCATGAAATGAAGGCTATTTGTAAGAGCAGAAATAATTTCTTCATAAAGTAACCGGACACGGCACAATTTCCGTGTCAAGATAATATACTATGAAAGTGAAAAGAGAAACGCGCGGCCGTGCTTTGTAAGGCGTACTGATACTTCATTGTCCGTTGAAATATATTCGAGGAGCCCGAAACGTATGAGAAGTGTTATGACGGAAAAATCAACGAATGATGAGAACAGAAGAAAATTCTGATATTTCAATCCTGTAAGCATGCAGTAATCACGCGATAGGCGGTCAACGGAGAAAACTTCATCATAAGAAAGAATAAGTTCAAGTAGAGCCGTTTTGTTTTTCTGCATCGAATCCGCAAATTCGGGTACAGACGGAAACAATGAGTTCCACGGATTATAATTCCAAAATGCGCTGAAGAGATTGCCGAATGTCACCTTTTTTCTATCAGCAAAAATTTTCTCGTCTTTTGAGTAAATTGCTCCGCATTCTCTAAGTATCATTGATGTCTGTTTCAAAAATATAAGAAGGCTTCCGCTGTCTGCATTTTCCATTGTATAGAATAATCTGCTTGCGCAGTTAGTGTAAAAACGCGGAGGAAGAAAACAGTCTTCGCCGACCATCATGTTTTTTCTCAGGATTTCTTCGATGATAATATCTGATGCGGCTATAATGTCGCAGTCATTGTTTGAAGGAACGGAAAAGGTATTTGTTCTAACGAATTCGCGGACATATGTTTTTTTGAAAAGAAGGGGGTTTTCCCTGGAAGTATTTCCGGATAGCGCCTTAGTTTTTTGAATCATTATCCGCTCCATTAATCGGCAAAAGCACCCGCTCGGGATGCTTTTTTAAGATGTTTGATTATGTCATATATATTAAAATTAATTTGCCGTCAATTAGAAAATTGCTTAGATTAATGAAAAATAGTCTAATTAATCGTTTTTTTTCTTTTTTTCCTTACAATGAAGAAAATGAGAGCCGATAATACGCAAATGACTATTACAACGGCGCCTGTTATGAAAGAAGCTTTTCTAATTAGAGGAATGATTGAGTTTCCGAGAAAGTATCCTCCGTAAGTGAGAATTCCATTCCAGACAAATGATGAAATCAGGCAGAAAATAAATACTTTAATCTTGCTGAGGTTTAATATTCCAGCTGTTACCGAGATTACGGATCTTACACCCGGCAGAAATCTGTTAATGAGAACAATGTAACAGCCGGATGATGCGAATCTTTTTTCTGCGGCCAAAATATATTCCTTTTTGAAAAAGGGAATTTTTCCGCTTAAGAAAAAGTTTCTTCCGTGTTTATGTGCGAAGAAGAAAAGAAAATAGAATCCGGCGGAACCGCCCAAAGCTGTTGAAATGTGCACGCTAAACGGTGAAAGATAACCTCTTGAAGACAGAATTGCGCCGAAAAGAACTACGCTGTCTCCCGGTACAGGAGGTATCAGGTTTTCCAGTATTGATGCGGCTGTCAGAAAGGAGTAGGCAAGAAATTGATTTTCCTTGACAGCATCGAGAATAGATAAGAAAAATTGTTCCATTGTTACCCTTTTATATGCTTATATGTTTTAGCGTTTTATATTTCGTTGCAATAAAAAAACGGAGAAGGAAATGAAGAAAATTCTGCTAATTGCCGCAGCTTTGATTATCGGTTGTGCGGCTCCACAAAAAAAAGACGATTCTACAAAGAAGAACTGGCGCGAGGATGCGTTTCTAACTGAAAGTCCGAGAAGCAAGGATGAGGTGTTCCGTGTTTTGATGACTGCGGATGATTATATCGTTGCTCAGAAATCATTTAATGATTCCATATCCCGCACACAGGATGATTCGGGTGATAAGTATTTTGTTTCTGAAATGATGAAGTTCAACAAAATAGATGAAGTCTGTGAAGGTATTATTTCCGTGTGGCTTTTTCCGGATTCCGGAAGGCTTATGCAGGTGAGATTTGTCAGATCAACATTTATTCGCGAACTCGATACAATGATTATGGATGATATCCAGAGATGGAATTTTGCGTTTCAGAATAAACGTATAACACCGATCAAGTTTAATGTGCGCTATAAAATTGTTCTCGAAAAAAGACTTTCTGATGAAGAAATTATCAATGATATGCGTCAGAATCTGAAAGAAAGAACCGGTCAGTAAAAGACGGGCTATGCCCGTCTACATGTTTCTGCTGATACTTGCGTATGCTGAATGATTGTGTATTGATTCCATATTTTCGCTTTCTACTGAAAATCCGAGAATGTGTTCCATCGCTGATAGTTTTTCAGCTGCGCTTCTTACCATGTCTTCTACAAACATAGGATTATCATAGGATTTTTCGGTAATAAACTTTTCATCTTCTCTTTTTAAAATTGAGTAGATGTCGCTTGATGCCGATGATTCCGCGATTAGGATAATATCTTCAATCCATATTATTTCGGATGCCTTGATTTTTATCGTTATGATGGATCTCTGATTGTGAGCGCCGTATGAACTGATTTCTTTTGAGCACGGGCATAGTGAAAGAACAGGAACCCTGACTTCGACCATGTAGTAATCAGCAGAAGAATCTCCGAAAATTTTACACATGTATTCCATTTTTCCGGTAGAACCTGATACCGGAGCGGCTTTTCTTATGAAAAATGGAAACTCGATTTCGAAGTAAGCTTTTTCCGCATCGAGTTTTTCCTTCATGTCGGATAGAATTTTTTTGATTCCGGCTGTTGAAATTCCGTTCATGTGAAGATTCAGAATTTCAATGAACCGGCTCATGTGAGTTCCCCTGAAATTGTGGGGGAGCTCAACGAACATATTGATATTGCCGACTGTATGCTGTTTTCCTTTTTCGCGCTCAAGAACGATTACAGGATACTTGATTCCCTTTACTCCGACCTGATCGATCGGCATATTTCTGTTGTCGGGCTGTGATTGAATATCTGCTAGACTCATTTTGCGTTGAATTTTCCTTTTTCATCAAATGACAGTTTAAGAGGATCTTTTTTTATTTTTTCCGGAAGCTTGATGAAGGTCGAACCGGTAAATGCAAAATCTCCTTTCTGGTTTTCGAAAAAACGCAGCATTGATTTGCCGAGGCTTTTTGAACTGAATTTGTTTGAAACCTTTATAATAGAAGTATTTCCCTGCATTTTTATGTCTTTGGTTGTTCCCTTGACCAGTTTTTCGTTATTAACCAGAAAATCATAGTTTATGCTGTTGAAAGCAAGTTTATGAGCGGTTTCATTTTTTAGAAGAATGTCAAAATCAACTGTTATCGGAAGATCAAGACTTGAGGGATCAATAATCTGATCAGCTTTTTTGCCGCTCAGTATATCTGAAAACATTCCTGCTACCTGCTCTGCCGAAGCCTGTTTTTTCTTTTTTGCAAGTTCTGCGGCGATTTCGGCAGTTGAAGGTTTTTTAACTTTAAAATTGGCAATGCTGATTGTCGGTTTGATTGCCGGAATCTGGGTATTTACTGAATAATCGAATCTGATATTTTCAGGAAGCCCGGATATATCAGGAAGAGGAATGAGTATTGCCATGTCGATTTTACAGTTGAGATAATCTTTTTTGGAATATGCTTTTACTATCTTGATGATATCTTCGTATTTTACATTTACACGGAACTGATTAATTTTTTTACCTTTTGCGGCTATCTTGAGTCCCTTGGATGTTGTAGTTTTGAAAAACTGATTGTTTTCGACAAAAAATGTAAATTCAACTCCATCAAGTTTCAAACCTACAGGGTACGGATTCTTAATTTCAACATCGAAAAGGAAATTAATATCCCGAAGGGATATGGATTCAATATCGAAACCCTTAAAGTCGGCAGTCGGCTTAGGGAGAGATTTTGGAAGGCTGAAGGCAGAAAGTGCCGCTGAAAAGATAATAAGTGATAGAATTGCAATTTTTTTCATTTGTCCCCCGTCAGATAACTACCATTAAAATACCGGTATAGTTTTTCAAACACAAAAAAACCGTATTTCGTGGTGAAATACGGTAAAATAATTCATGAACATTTAATATAATCTGTTTCGAAAAGAAATCCGAAACAGATTATATTTTTCAGCAAGCTTTATCTTTATCGCGGATAGCGACACGTCTTATTTTGCCGCTTATTGTCTTTGGAAGCGATTCCACAAATTCAATTATTCGCGGATACTTGTAAGGCGCCGTGGTTTTTTTGACGTGATTCTGGAGTTCATGTTTTAGTTCATCGCTCGCCGCAAAGTCTTTGCTGAGGACAACTGTGGCTTTAACTACCTGTCCGCGTTCATCGTCGGGAATTCCTGTTACTGCGCATTCGAGTACACTTGGATGTTCAATCAGTGCGCTTTCGACTTCAAACGGCCCGATTCTGTAGCCTGAGCTTTTGATTAAATCGTCATTTCTTCCGACAAACCAGAAATATCCGTCTTCGTCTTTATATGCAGTATCTCCGGTATAATACAGGCCGTCATGCCATGCATTCGCGGTGAGCTGTTCGTCGCAATAATATCCCTTGAATAGTCCGATCGGTTTTGCTGGATTCGTTTTAAAAACAATTTCTCCTTCTTCTCCGGCTTCACATTCCTTTCCTTCTCTGTTGAGAAGAATTGCGTTGTAACTTGGCGAAGGTTTTCCCATTGAGCCTGGTTTCGGTTCGACCCACGGCCATGTCGCTATCGCTACAACCATTTCCGTCTGCCCGTAACCTTCTTTGAGTTTGATTCCGGTTGCGGCGAGAAATTTTTCATAGATTTCCGGATTGAGAGGTTCGCCTGCAACGACGCAGTATTTGAAACTTGAAAAATCATATTTATGAAGATCTTCTTTAACGAGAAAACGCCATACTGTCGGAGGAGCGCAGAAAGTGGTTACCCCGTGTTTTGTTGCTTTCGATAGAAGATTTGCGGCTATGAAACGGTCATAATTATAAATGAAAACAGCACTTCCGGAAAGCCACTGTCCGTAAATCTGACCCCATACTGATTTTGCCCATCCTGTATCTGCAACGGTATAATGAATTCCGCCTTCGACGACATTCTGCCAGTAGTTTGCCGTGAGTATGTGAGCCAGCGGATAAGTGTAATCATGTGTTACCATTTTCGGAAGTCCGACAGTTCCTGATGTGAAATAAAGGAGCATCGTGTCGGTATTGGTTGTTGCATCTGCGCCCTGCGGGCGGACGAATGAAGAATCATGCTTTTTCATTTCGTCTTCATAGCTCAGCCATCCTTCTTTTCTTCCGTGAACAGTCATCTTCATGATTTTGTTTCCGGTTTTGCAGTCCGCTTCATCGGTATATTCGGTCAAGTGATCGGCGGAAACAGATATTATCATCTTTATTCCGGCAGAATTTATCCGGTATTCTATATCATGGGCGCTCAGCATGTGGGTTGCGGGAATCGCGATTGCTCCGATTCTGTGAAGAGCAAGAAGCAGAAACCAGAATTCGTAGCGCTGTTTGAGTATGAGTGTTACTCTGTCGTCTTTTTTGATGCCGAGTGAAGAGAGCATTTTTGCGGCCTGAAGACTCATTTCCTTCATTTCTTTGAAAGAAATAATTTTATCGTCTTCTTTTTCGTCACACCATACGAGTGCTTTTCTGTCAGGTTCGTTTGCGGCATAATAATCAACAACATCGTATGCGAAATTGAAATTATCAGGGCATTTTAATTTGTAGCCGGATACAAAATCTTCATAAGAGGAAAAATCTTTTCTTTCCAGGTATTTATCGATAAGAGACATCAGAAACTCCAGTAGTTTTAAATTGGTCGGAATGATCCTTATTTATAAAGACCTGACAAAAATCAGTAAAGTTGCAACTTTTTCCGCCATTTTAATGTTTTTGTACAGTTGCAATTTTTTTTAATGACGGATTAATCTTGACATAAAGCAAACGTTTGCTTAAATGCACGCGCCGAGGTCAAAATGTTTAAAAATCCTAACATCAAGCAGTACAAAATAATATTCAGAATCGGAATTCCGATTGTTATCGCCGGAATTATCCAGCAGACGGAAATTCTGATAAATTCAGCTTTTCTTGGAAGAATAAATACTGAATATTTTGCGGCAGTCGGCAACAGTATTTTCCCTTTTATTCTGACTCTTTCGTTTTTCTGGTCGGTTAATACCGGAACAACAGTTCTCGCCGCTCAGAAACTCGGAGCAGGGAAGAAGGTTCAGGCGGCAAGACTGTCCGCAAGCGCATTCAAGTTCAATACTCTTTTTTCTCTGGCCTTTTTTCTTTTCTGGATAATTTTTCCTGAACAGGTTTTTCATCTAATGGGTGTACGTGAACCGATTTTGTCTTACTCGGTTGAATATATCCGGATTCTTTCATTTGTTTTTCTGTTTGTCGGCGCAGAAACTACAGCTGCTGCAATCCTTCAGGCTCATGGAAAAACCTTTCCTCTTTTTATTTCAGGTGCTGTCAGATCTTCAATTAATCTTTTTCTTTCATGGGTTCTTATTTTCGGTCATTTCGGATTTGCTCCGATGGAGATTAGAGGCGCCGGAATAGCTCTTGTCGCTGCCGAGTTTGTCGGAGCCGCGATTACAATTTCATTTCTTCTTGCAAACAGCAGAAAGTTCGGAATTAATCTTTCGAAAATTGTGAAGTCAAAGTTCGAGAATTATAAGAATATAGCCCGTATAGGCATACCCTCCGGACTTGAAGAAATAATGTGGCACTTCGGCAATCTTATTATTGTACGCTATATGAATTCATTAGGTCCGGGAGAAACCGGAATTTATACGCTGGTGATGCGTATTGAAGTTGTGTGTTTTCTTTTTTATTCGGGTTTTGCAAAAGCGGCTCAGACTCTTGCAGGTCATGCCTCCGGCGCAGGTAAAAAAAATGAAGCGGCGCGCGCGACATACCGCTGTCTTAAAATTTCCATTTTGATTAATGTTTTTTTCATGATTCTTTTCGGCGGATTCGCGAAAGATATAGTTTCTATTTTTACAAAAGATTCAGCTATGATAAACAGCAGTTATCCTTATTTAATAATGGTCGCTCTTTTCCTGATTCCCAAAGCGTTTAATGTGGTTATTGGACACGGAATACGCGGAATCGGCGATACCAAGTGGATGCTTTATACTCAGATTTTCGGTACTGTTTTTGTGGTAGTAATGTCTTATATTATGATATTTCCTTTGGGTCTTTCTCTAACCGGTGTTTATATTACCTGGATAACTGATGAATTTGTCCGTGCAGTAATAAATACTCTGCGATTTGCCAAAGGAAGAGATTTTTTTCTTTCCTTCCTGAACAAGCTTGATAGGATTCGTTTGCGTAGAGCTTAAAAGCATTAAGAGGGGAAGATAATGGCAACCATCAAAGATGTGGCTAAAAGGGCAGGTGTTTCGTATACAACTGTGTCGCATGTTATTAATGAAACGCGTTTTGTAAGTGAAGATGTCGTAAAGCGCGTGAATAAGGCGATAAGAGAACTGAAATACCGTCCGAACCAGGTCGCGAGGTGTCTCCGCAAGCAGGAAAGCAAGACGATAGGCGTTCTTTCTTCAATAAATGTTAATCCCTATTTTTCGGAAACTCTTACAGGGATTGAAAAGAAGGCTTATCTTGAAGGCTATAATATAATAGTATGCTATTCCGAGTGTAATCCGGAAAAAGAAAAAGAAAATATTGAAATGCTGCTGGATAAGGGAGTTGATGCAGTGATAATACACAGTCTTCTCGACGAAACACGAATCCCTTATCTGGTCAATCTTGAAATACCTGTTTTGTTTCTTCAGCATCATATTGAAGAAAGCGGCATGGATGCAATCTGTACGGATGATTTCATGGGAGGTTATCTTGCTGCAAAGCATTTTATTGAACTTGGGCATACTAAAATAGCATGTGTATCGGCAGAAGGTAATGATAATTTTTCATATCGTCAGCGTATAAAGGGTTGGGAAAAAGCACTTAATGAAAACGGTATCGAGTTGAATAAAGATTATATCATTGAAACTGATTTTCATACACATGCCGGGTATGATGCGTTCATTAAGTTTGCGAAGATGGAAGTTCCTCCGACTGCGATATTTTTCTATTCAGATAATCTTGCAATCGGCGGGATTCGTGCTGCTGCGGATATTAATGTCGCTGTACCGGATCAGGTTTCTGTTATTGGATTTGATGATCTATTTATGTGTCAATATACCGTACCCCGCCTCACGACTGTTTATCAGCCTAAATTCAGCCTCGGAGAGATGGCATTTGCAAGAATATTTGAAAGGATAAAAGACAGGGAGCTGAAACCGCAAAAACAGCTTGTTGAACCGAAGCTAATCATAAGAGAGTCAACCAGAAAGCGGGCTTAAAGAACAGGCGGAAGACCGTTAATGAAAACTTCTGCTTCTGTAGAACCTGTATTGTTGATCAGGCATTTGTAGTATGATTTGTAATTCAGTGAGTCTTTTTCCTTCAGCAGAAATATCTTTTCATTGATATTAATTTCTACGGAACCGTTTAAAATATAAAGGAAGCGTTCACCGTTAAGCTCATCAGGCAGTTTTTTTATTTCAAGCGAACTGCCCGGCGAAAAAATTACAGAGTATGATTCAAGTACGTTATTTTCGAGATTGGACGCAAGCAGATTGATGGATACTCCCATATTGTTTGTTTTCAACGATTCGATGTCCGCAAATTTGACAATTAGAAGATCCTTGTGTTCAATCTGCTTAAAAAATTCCGACATGGGGATTCTATAAAAATTAAGAATATCAGATAGAGACGAAATTGAAGGTGAAATTTTACAGTTTTCTATTTGAGAAAGTGAGCTGGGAGTAAGATTTACCGCTTCTGCTACAGTTGAAAGCGAAAACCCCTTTTCAGTTCTAATTTTTTTTAGTAGACGGCCAATATTCATAATTTCACCAGTTTATCTAATCTATGTCATAATTTTGTCTGCACATATTATTCGTCAAATAAATATTAAACAGCATTATGCTTATATCTTGACAGACAAAAACTTCTTCTTTAAGAATGAGCAGTGCCGATTTCCCGGAGGATGATGATGAGACTTGTAATGATATTTTACAGTATTTGCATTCTTGCATCTTTTTTGGCGATATTGGTGAAATACCGCAAGGAATCTCTTTATAAATACGTAAAACTTGCTCCTATTATAATTTTGTTTCTATTATTACTTGTTCTTTCGGTTCTTTCCGGCGGAACCCGTTTTTCATATTTTGTTGCAGCCGGGCTTTTGTTCAGCATGTTCGGTGACTTTTTTCTTCTTGATGATAGCAGATATTTAATTCCTGGAATGATTTCTTTTTCACTTGCACATATCATTTATATAGCTGCTTTTTTTCACACAGATTTATCAATAACCGTTCCGGGAATAGTTATTGCAGTTTTTTCTCTGATTTATGTTTTTACTGTAAAAACTTTCCTCAGAACTGGTTTTCAGAAAAAAATGTTTTTGCCTGTACTTGTTTACTGTGTGCTTCTCACTGCAATGAATTTAGCCGCTCAGAGTTATGAAGCAGGAAGAGGGGGTCTTTCGGTTCTTTCAATAGGTGCGGCGCTTTTTTATGTTTCCGATGCTTTTCTCTCATGGGAAGTTATTGTTGAGAAATATAAAGCATCGGCATTAATTGTTTTGGCTTCATATTATTCGGCACAGATGCTGATTGCATACAAGGCTGTGCAGAGTATACTTTCTGTGTCGATTTTATAATTTTCCGGTAGTATTTATTACTCTGGTTCCTTTTGGTATTTTTAAGTCGAAAATACTATCGCTTATTGATTTCTCTATTGTGATGTTTTTGTAAGTAAAATCAAAATAATCACCGCTTACGGTTTCTTCCGCGTGTATCCTTTTGTAATACGAATAATTATCAGTTTCAGATAAAGTATCATAACGTATTATAAAGTTCATCGGGTTTTTTTTATTTTCTATTGTAAGATCAGATACTTTCTTTTTATCGGAAAAATTGATTTTCTGGGAAAAATCAGCGTCATCATATTCGAGAGTTGTTATGTTTTCTTTGAATTCGGCAAGCTGCGCTATGAGAGGTATTTTGCCTGAAACTATCGCGAAAATGGAAGAAGGATTATATGTCGCCGAAAAGAGATCGGGCGATTTTGCGTCAGAAAGAAACAGAATTTTGTCATAAGTAGAATAAGCACGAATTATATCATTTTCAATCAATATGTGAAAAACAACAGTTCCGAAATAAGGGTCACGGATAACGGCTCTCCATTTTTCTGAATCTGCAGAATAATATATTTTGCCCGATGCGGAGTTTGATTTTCCGTTGAGTTTTATTTTGAGTGAGATATCCGCCGAAAAAGAAGGGGCTTTTCTTTCATTGAATTCGATGACTGCCGATGTAAGTTCCGATTTTGAAAAAACAGTATCTGTTGAAGTTTTTTCAGGAAGACTCCTGCATGAAAAAGACAAAGTTAAAATAAATATAAGAGTTAATTTAATTTTTGACTGCATTTTTTACCTTCTCTTCAATTTTCGGATCAGCTTTAAAAGAGAGTGCTTTTTTCCAGTATTCGATTGCTTTTTGTTTTTTGCCGAGTTTTAAACTTGTATCGCCGAGATGGTCGTATACAACCGGATCTTCAGTTTTTGCGGCAGTCAGGTTCTGCATTCCGCGGTAAAGATATTTATAAGCTTCACTGTAGTTCTTTTTTCTGTAATGAAGCCATCCGAGAGAATCAAGGAAAGCCCCGTTATTCGGTTCTTTTGAAATAGCTGACTGTATCATTGATTCAGCTTTGTCGAGATTTATGTTTGAATCAACATAAATGTAACCCAGAAAATTCAGATACCCCGGATTTTCCTTGTCATACTTGAGAGCTTCTTCCATTTCGCGGGCGGCATCGGCAGTTTTTGAAAGTTTTTCATAGGTTATAGCTGCATGGAAGCGTATGTACGGATCTTCGGGTGAAAGCTCGATTGCTTTGGAGATATCGGAAAGAGATGCCTGATAATTTTTGACGTCAAAATTTGATAAAGCTGAAATGTAATAAACTCTGGGATTTTTAGGTTCGAGTTTTTTTGCACTGTTTATGATGCTTTCAAATTTAGTACGGTTTTTTATAACGGAATAGAGATATCCCGTGTAGAGATAATTCTCGATATTGAACTCGGCAGTATTTGATTTTTCAATCATTAGAATCGCATTAGCTGTTAATTTTGCTTTTTCAAATGAAGAGGCGGCATATCTGTAATGAGCGGCTGAATTATTAAATTCTGCCGCCTTTCTGTTGATTTTAGCGGAAGGAATGTAAAGATCTGTCTGGTTGATTATTTCACCCGCACGGGAATAGAAAGCTGCTGCGGATTCTTTATCTCCGGCGGCTTCACTGACTTTTGCACCAGCTAACACCGCAGGAAGATGCGCATCTTCGGTAGTTAACAATTCATTAATTAATGGCATTGCCCCTTTTTCATTACCGGCTATCGCATAGAGAAGAGCCCGCGCAAGCTTATTGCTTGAAGTTTTGTCTCCCAGCGAATATTTCAGATATGAAGAAGCGCGAGCATCCCCGTTAATGTAATGTATTGTTCCTATGAAAGCTGATATTTTGTATGCAAGAGGCTCTTTTTTCTGTTCAGGAGTCATGGAGTTTAAAACTGCTTCATATGCCTTTGCAGAACTTTTGAGCTGGTTGAGTCCTGCAAGGAATCCTGCCATCTTAAGCATGCGCTCGGAATTTTGAGCATTGTATTCCATTGCGCTTTTTATGTTTTCAATTGCGTCATTGTAATTGCCGAGTTCGTAGTTTATCTCAGAAAGAACGATGTGAATTCTTTCCATGTATTGCGCAGGAATGCTTTGTTCATATGAAAGATTCATAAGAAGGTCGAAGCAGTATTTTGCCATGACTATATTATTGAGCTGATTGTAGTGAATTGATCCCAGTATATAAAGAAATTCGGGATTCTTGGGATTCATCTGGGTTAGGGCGAAGAGGGTGTCAGCCGAGTCTTCTGTTTTTTGAAGTGAATTCTGTGAATTATAAAGGACGATATATGCTTCGGAGAAATCATCCTTAAGCTCAATTGACTTTTTTGCATACTCTTCGGCTTTAGCGAAATCTTTTAGCTGGAGGTATATTTCGGCTATTTGGTGATATATTCTGTATTGTTCCGGATGATTATTTATTTTCAGAAGAAGTTCAACCGCTTCAGAAAATTTATTTTCCGATCTCAGCATTTGCGCTTTGCTGTAATTGACGTCGGCGCTTTCTGCAAAGAGGCATATCGAGCTTGCGCTGATTACAGCGGCGAGAAACTTTTTCATTTTGTTTATCCGTAATATCAGATTACCTGGTTTTGTCCAAAGTACTTCAATTATCGGATTAGTGTTAAAAATCAGCAAGAAGAAAAAGGGAAATAATAGAATGTCTGAAAATAGACTTATTTAGGAGTTATGCGGGCTACACGGTCAATTCCGGCATAATCCGGGCAGAATACTGCTTCAAAACCGTTCAAATGAGCGAAATCTCTGACTGCATTTTTCTGTGAAGCTCCGATCTCGATTAAAAGGATTCCGTTGTCAGTGAGATATTCTTTTGCATCGGAAATTATTGTTTTTATTATATTCATTCCCGAATCGTCCGCGAATAAAGCCTGCTCTGGTTCAAACGAAAGTTCTGATTCGAGACTGTCTTTTTCGGACTCTGCGATATAGGGCGGATTTGCAGTAATCAGTGAAAATTTTCTGCCGGCAAATGCTGAAAAAACATCGCTTTCCTTAAATTCAATTTTTCCGGAAACGATGTTTTCAGCGTTAAGCCGGGCGCATCCGAGCGCGTCAGCAGAAATATCTGATGCAGAAACTGAAAGATCAGGTCTATTGTATTTTACTGATACAGCAACGGCGCCGGATCCCGTGCAAATATCTAGAAAGTCCGATTTTTGCGGAGCGAAATAGATTGCCTGATCAACAAGAAGTTCAGTTTCGGGACGCGGAATTAAAACAGATTTGTTTACCGAGAATTCAAGTCCGTAAAACTCTTTTAGTCCGGTGATGTAGGCCAGAGGTTCTCTTTTTGCACGGCGTTTTGCCATAGAATGAATTGAGTTAATTACATTGACTGAAATTTCAGTTTCAGGATGCGATATTATTCTGTGTCTTGCGATACCGGCTGTTTCGCATATTATTATTTCAGCATCAAGAGAGAAGCTCGGTATCCCCGAAGATTTTAATTGTGCGGAAACTTCCGCGAATATTTCGCCGAGGGTCATAGATTATCCTGATCTTTCAGCAGTTCCTCGATTTCAAACTCTTTCAGTGACTTGATTATCTGATGCATTTCGCCGTTTAAGAATGTTTCGAGATTATAAAGTGTCACTCCGATTCGGTGGTCAGTTACCCTTGACTGCGGAAAATTATATGTTCTGATTCTTTCGCTTCTGTCGCCTGAACCGACTTGTGATTTTCTGAGTTTCGATTCGGTTTCCCTTCTTTTCTGATCCTGAACTTCAAAGAGGCGGGTTCTTAAAACTCTTAAAGCCTTTGCTTTGTTTTTTATCTGGGAACGTTCATCCTGACTGGTAACAACGAGACCTGAAGGTATATGCGTTATTCTGACGGCAGAGTCAGTCGTGTTAACGTGCTGACCGCCGCTTCCGCTTGAACGATAAACATCGATCCGAAGATCCTCAGTACGTATATTGACGTCGCTTTCTTCGGCTTCAGGCATAACAGCCACGGTGACCGCACTTGTGTGGATTCTTCCGCCGGCTTCGGTTGATGGAATACGCTGAACGCGATGCGTTCCCGATTCGAATTTAAGGTCGTCATACGCCGCGTCTCCGGAAATAGAGAAAATTATTTCCTTGAAACCGCCGATTTCGGTTTCGCTTTTTTCCATTATCTCAAGTTTCCATTTGTTGATATCCGCGTAACGCGAATACATTCTGAATAAATCCGAAACAAATAGAGCCGCTTCGTCGCCGCCGGTTCCAGCGCGTATTTCCATTATAACATCTTTGCCGGAACCAGGATCTTTCGGCAGAAGAAGTACCATCATCTCCTTTTCCAGAAGGGGAAGATTTTCCTCTATCGAATGTTTCTCTTCTGTAAGCATTGAACGCATTTCCGGATCTTTTTCTGTCTGAAGAAGAACTTCGGTTTCAGATAGATTTTTTTTGAGGTTTACATATTCTCTGTATTTCTTGACTGCAGGTTCGAGCTGTGAAAATTCGCGGCTTAACTCGCGGAATTTTTCTTGGTTTGATACAACCGACGGGTTGCTCATTTCGACTTGAAGTTCATTGAAACGTGTATTTAATCTTTCGAGTCTGGCTTCCATATTTCTCCGGTAGAACGATTGCTCCCGAGAGGATTTGAACCTCTGGCACATAGTTTAGGAAACTACTGCTCTATCCACCTGAGCTACGGGAGCGTTATCTTGTGAACATTTGTTTTCGGCGGGAATTTACAAGTCGCTG
>ERZ795056.686-NODE-686-length-41952-cov-54.265031_pt1 | contig 41952 bp, 39 predicted proteins | sample MGYA00375140_ERZ795056 | MGnify/ENA primary metagenome ERZ795056 (study PRJEB30185, sample SAMN05720227) | activated sludge metagenome | isolation source: Anaerobic digester | place: USA | collected 2015-03-09 ...
CCTTGCGGTGGATGTGGCCCGGCATGATGCCGATCTTGATTTCCTCGGGCGTGATGAGACCCGGGCAGTTGGGACCCAGCAGCAGGGTTTCCTTGCCGCCAGCAGCAACCTTCTTCTTCATCTTGTTGCGCACTTCGAGCATGTCCCGGACGGGGATGCCTTCGGTGATGCAGATGGCCAGGTCGAGGTCGGCTTCAACGGCTTCCCAGATCGCGGCAGCCGCGCCAGCGGGCGGCACGTAGATCACGGAGACGGTGGCGCCGGTTTCGGCAGCCGCTTCCTTGACGGAGGCGTAGATGGGAATATCGAAGATCTTCTCGCCAGCCTTCTTGGGGTTAACGCCGGCAACGAAGCATTCCTTGCCGTTGGCGTATTCCTGGCACTTTTCCGTGTGGAACTGACCGGTCTTGCCGGTGATCCCCTGGGTGATGACCTTGGTGTCTTTGTTGATCAGGATGGACATTCGCTAACTCCTTACTTGACCGCGTCGACGATCTTCTGGGCCGCTTCGGCCATGGTGTCGGCAGCGATGATCGGGAGGCCCGAATCGCGCAGGATCTGCTTGCCGATCTCTTCGTTGGTGCCCTTCATGCGGACAACCAGCGGAACCGACAGATGCACTTCCTTGGCCGCGGTCACAACGCCGGTGGCGATGGTGTCGCAGCGCATGATGCCGCCGAAGATGTTGACGAGAATGCCCTTGACCTTGGGGTTCTTGAGCATGATCTTGAAGGCTTCGGTCACCTTCTCGGTGGTGGCACCGCCGCCCACGTCGAGGAAGTTGGCGGGCTCGGCACCAAACAGCTTGATGGTGTCCATGGTGGCCATCGCCAGGCCGGCACCGTTCACCAGACAGCCGATGTTGCCGTCCAGGGAGATGTAGGCCAGATCGAACTTGGAGGCTTCGATTTCGTCGGCATCCTCTTCATCCAGATCGCGGAACTCGACGATTTCGGGATGACGGTAGAGGGCGTTGGAGTCGAAGTTGAACTTGGCGTCCAGAGCCTTGATGGTGCCGTTGCCTTCCAGGATCAGCGGGTTGATTTCCGCCAGGGAAGCATCGGTTTCCATGTAGGTGGTGTACAGCTTCTTGAGGGTGTCCACAGCCTGGGCGGTGGAGCCTTCGGGAACGCCGATACCGTTGGAGAGATACAGGGCCTGTTCGTCGGTCAGGCCGGTGGCCGGATCGACGAAGACCTTGAGGATCTTCTCGGGGGTCGAGTGAGCAACTTCCTCGATGTCCATACCGCCTTCGCTGGAGGCCATCATGGCGACCTTCTGCGTGGCGCGGTCGGTCAGCGCGGCAACGTAGTATTCCTTCTTGATGTCGGCGCCTTCCTCGATGAGCAGGCGACGCACCTTCTGGCCTTCGGGGCCGGTCTGGTGGGTGACCAGCTGCATGCCGAGGATCTGTCCGGCGTACTGGCGCACTTCGTCCAGGGACTTGGCGACCTTCACGCCACCGCCCTTGCCACGGCCACCGGCGTGAATCTGGGCCTTGACAACCCAGACCTTGCCGCCCAGCGTTTCCGCTGCCTTGACTGCCTCATCGACTGAGAAACACGGCACGCCGCGCGGCGTCGTGACGCCAAATTTTCTCAGGATTTCCTTGCCCTGATATTCGTGAATTTTCATGGTTGCCCTTCGATCGAAGTCTTGGCCCTGTTTGGACCGCTCACGCTTGGTTGATGGGACTCTTCGGAGTAATGCACACTCCGCGATGCTGCATGCCGTTCTCCCTCGTCCAGCACACGCACCGCTTCGTTCTTCTTGCACCTGGACACTCTGGCCAGACGCAGGAAAGACGACCCTGCCACCGCCACATCCCGGGAATGCCGGAACATGTCGGATTTCGGATCAATGGATTATATACGAAAGAGACCGAATGACCGGTTTCGCGCTGCAGTGCACATGCGGGCACCGACTCTCATTCCGCATCGCGCCGACGGTACCAGCGGGGGTAATAGCGCATGACGGTGTCGGAGGTGGTTTCCAGGGCGTGGCAACGGTCCAGCTGGAATGGCTTTTCCCCATCGTCCTCGTTGTCCCTGCGAAAGGTGGCGAAGGTCTGGATGGCCGCAGTGGGCAAGGACAGCAATAGCTCGGTCAGATGGGAACACCCCCTTACGTCAGCGAACATCTCGCCCACGGTGCGCCGGAACCCGCGGACCAGGTTCAATCCGATCAATTGCCGATAGGCAGGCCCGATGGTGTCGCACCCCCCGGGGTAGGGGACCCAATCGGACACGGCCTCGACATCAACAATGACGAAGTTCGCATCAATCGTGACGCGGATGAGCAGATCGTGAACGGGATCACCGGCCCTGCGTACGCCAGAAGCAATCTGGTAATCGGCTTCCTTGAGATCGGTGATACGGGCATCCAGGTCAAAGAGGCCATCATCGCGGAGGAACCCTTGAACCTCGATTCGGCGGGTATGGACGCGGGTGCGTCCGCAGGTGGGTTCGGAAAGGGGCATGGCAGCGGTAAGAAGATCGGCTTGGAGCGAAAAATTAGGTAAAAACAGGTCTGCATGGCACTCCCTGCAACACTCCGGCCCCGCATCGGCAGACAAGTCGGCGCGACAGGCCGCAAACTTCTTTAGAATACTGTAGCTTCGGTCGCGGTGCGAAGGTTCCGCCGCCGCCCAACATACCCACAAGGCCACCTTTGCCGGATGTCCAACGACTCGTTGATGAACTGCGCGCGCAAGCCCCTCCTCTTACTGATCGCGACGCTCGCCCCCTTCCTCAGTGGCACCCTCCGTGCAGCCGGATTCGGCGAGCTGGTTGTCCATTCATCACTGGGAGAACCGCTGCGAGCCGAAATCGGGCTGGTACGGGTGCCAGGCGAAGTCATCGACGCGGGTTGTTTCAAGACCACGACGGGGGCAGGCGACGACATTCCCTGGATTCATCAGGCACGGATCCGGCTGGTCAATGACCGGCTGCTGGTAAGCACCCGCGAGCCCGTCAACCATCCCGTGGCCATGCTCGGTCTGCGGATTGCCTGTGGGTCAGAGCTGCGCAAGGAATTCACCCTCCTCCTGTCTCCTCCGACGATCCGCAACGCCGGGCAGCCCGTTGACCTCCCCCTCAGCGCAGCCCCCGGACACCCGGACCTGCCCAGCGCCCCCGCCGCGGCGGCCGGTCAGGGTGGCGCGTCGGCCAAGGTAGCACCGCAGCGGGCACCGCGCGTGCGCGTGCCGGCTTCGGCCCAGCAGCTCGCCACATCGACACCGCAGACGCACCGGCGAGCAGCGGCGCCAACGGCAGCGGCCCCGGTCGCGCGGGCAGTAGCGCCGCGGCTTCCCGCCCCTGTACTCCAACAGGATCGTCTTCTGATCGGAGCAGGTGACGAGGCAGCGCTGGTTCCGCTGCGCATGTCGGTGCAGCTCGCCAATCCGCCAAAGAGTGATGACGCTGGCGGCCAGCGCCCCGTGAACCAGGAGCAACGGACCCTCGCCGAGATAGACGACCGTATCGCGGCACAGATCGAACTGGATGAGAAGATCAAGCGGCTCGAGGAATACCAGGCTCTGCTGAAGGAAAGGGTGGCGCAGCTGGATCTCCGCAAGCCCGCCGCGTCCCCCGCCACAACAGTCACATCCGCGCCCACTACGCCCCATCCCGCAACGGAAGAGGCGGCCGAAACACTGCTGGCCCAATGGGCGGCCCCACTCGGCGCCCTGATGGCGGCCCTGGTGGGCGGGGGCGCCCTGATCTACCTTCGACGTCGGCGCAACAACACCGTGGATTCGCCCGTCACGACGGAGGCCGAATTCCACACCACACTGCAGCACCCCGGCCCCGCCGCTGCAACCGAGAAGTCCGGAGTGAAAGCCCCCGCCAAGACGACAGTGACGGCAATGGAGGTCACATCCGCGTTGCCCGAAATGCGGAAGCCGGTCGTTGCGACGGGAATTCCGGCATCGGCCGACACGTCCTCCGCCGAATGGGCAGAACCCACCTTCGCCCCGGCCCACCCCATTCCTTTTGACGAAACGGTCGATGAGCACGACTCGGCCCTTGAGTTGGCCGAGATCATGATGTCCTTCGGGCGCACCCAGGGCGCGGCCGAGACCCTGGCCGACTACATTCGCAACAACCCTCGCCAGGCGGTGAAGCCCTGGCTGAAGCTCCTCGAGGTCTACCACGTCGCGGGCATGCGTGCCGAGTTCGAAGCCCTGACCCGCCAGCTCAACAAGACCTTCAACGTCAAGATGATTGGCTGGAGCGACTTCAAGGCCGTTTTGCATGGCAGCGCGGACACGGTTGAACAGATGCCCCATGTGGTTCAGCGCCTGCAGGAACTCTGGGGTACGCAGGAAGCGCAGGCCTACATCCACCAGATCCTGCGTGACAATCGCAACGGCACCCGCCAGGGCTTCCCGTTGACGGTGGTCGAAGAATTGCTGCTGCTGCTGGCGATCCTCGATGATGAGCTTGGCGCCTACAAGCCGCCGGCGGAGCTCAGCCTGGTCGACATGGATCCACCTGAGGAGGGGCGCGCCGACCCGGCCGCGGCGTAAGCCTCAGACCGGGTTGTCCACATCGACGAAGTCCACCTCCAGGCCCCAACGCTCGGCCAGATGCGCCCCCAGTGCCTGGACCCCATAGCGTTCGCTGGCGTGGTGGCCTACGGCGAGGTAAACCACCCCCGATTCCCGCGCCAGATGGGTGGTCTGCTCCGATGCCTCACCCGAGACAAAGCAATCCACCCCACAGGCGATCGCCTGCTCGAAATAGCCTTGGGCACCGCCCGTACACCAGGCGATCCGCTTTACCGCGCGGGCCGGCTCCCCCAGAAGCAGGGGCTCCCGCCCGAGCCTCGCGGCGAGCTGACGCACCAGCAATTCGGCCCGGGTCGGTTGGGCAAGCTGCCCGATCCAGCCGATGTCCTGCTCCCCGAAACGCCCCTCCGGTGTCCAGCCCATCAGGCGCCCGAGTTGGGCATTGTTGCCCAGCTCGGGATGGGCATCGAGGGGTAGATGGTAGGCAAACAGGTTGATGTCGCTGCCCAGCAGCGTACCCAGACGCTTGCGGCGCAAGCCCGTGACGCAGGCATCCTCACCCCGCCAGAAGTAGCCATGATGCACCAGTACGGCATCCGCATCGCGGGCAAGCGCAGCATCCAGCAGCGCCTGGCTGGCCGTCACCCCGCACACGATGCGACGGATCTCAGCACGTCCTTCCACCTGCAACCCGTTTGGGGAATAATCCCTGAAGCGCCCGACTTCCAGCAGATTGTCGAGATAACGCTGCAATTCGGCTCTTTCCATGGCCGCCTCTCCTTGAAACCCAAGCACCCTGGCTGCGCACCCGCGCGCCACCTCCGAACGATTTTACGATGCATCGCCTGTGGATGATCTTTGCTCAAACAGTCACGGTCACAGTGGCCGTGCTGTTCGTGGTCAGCACCCTCAAACCCGAGTGGACCGGTGAGCGCCCCGCCCTGCCCTCCGTGACCATTCAGGAGGCCGCCACGCCGACCAACGCCGCGGGTGCGAGGCCGGTCGCGTCCTACGCCGACGCAGCCCGCGCGGCATTGCCGACGGTGGTACATATCTTTACCAGCAAGGAAGTCAAGGCACAGCGCCATCCGTTTGCCGACGACCCGCTCTTCCGGCATTTTTTCGGTGATCGCCTGGATAACCGCCCCCAGCAACGCGCCTCGGGACTTGGCTCCGGGGTGATCGTCTCCCCTGAGGGCTATATCCTCACCAACAACCACGTCATCGAAGCCGCCGACGAGATCGAGGTGGCCCTCAATGACGGGCGCAAGCTGCCCGCCCGCATCGTCGGCCGCGATCCGGAATCCGACCTGGCGGTGCTGCAGATCAAGGCCGACGGCAAGCTCAACGCCATCACCTTCGGGCGCACCGAGCAACTCCACGTGGGCGACGTGGTGCTCGCCATCGGCAATCCCTTCGGGGTCGGCCAGACGGTCACCATGGGCATCGTGTCGGCCCTCGGACGCTCCCATCTGGGCATCAACACCTTCGAAGACTTCATCCAGACTGACGCGGCCATCAACCCGGGCAACTCCGGTGGCGCCCTTATCGATACGGCCGGCACCCTGGTGGGCATCAATGCCGCCATCTACTCCCGCTCCGGGGGCTCCCTGGGCATCGGCTTCGCGATCCCCGTCTCCCTGGCCCGCAGCGTGATGGAGCAAATCATCCAGAACGGCTCGGTCACACGGGGCTGGATCGGCGTCGAGGTCCAGGCCATCACTGCCGAGCTCGCCGAGTCCTTTGGAATGGTCTCCAGTGAAGGCACCCTGATCTCCGGCGTGATGCGCGGCAGCCCGGCTGAACGGGCCGGCGTGAAGCCGGGAGACGTCCTGCTCGCCGTCGAAGGTCGCAAGGTCAACGACCCGCAGGCCATGCTGGAGGCCATCGCAGCGCTTGCCCCCGGCCGAAAGGCGGGTTTCGAGCTGCGCCGCGGCAAGGAAAAGCTGGACCTGAAAGTCGAAATCGGTCGCCGCCCCGCCCTCTCCCGGGGCGACTGAGGCCGTCTCCCCCGGCTCGGAAGCACCGGTTTCCGTGGGGGCAAATTGACATTCCTCCGGTAGGCCTCTGAAATGGGCGGCACAAACATAATTGGAGACAGCCGCCCATGAATCGCCCCTTGCCGCCCTACCCCCACCTGCTCGCGCCCCTCGACCTGGGTTTTCTCTCGCTTCCCAACCGGGTGCTGATGGGCTCCATGCACACCGGCCTGGAGGAGATGGACCACCCCTTCGAGCGCATGGCGGCCTTTTATGCAGCGCGGGCCCGCAACGGCGTCGGCCTGATCGTCACCGGCGGCTTTGCACCAAATCGCGACGGCGGCATCCACCAGGGCAGCTCGGTGCTGGACAGCGATGCCGAGGCCGACCGGCACCGCATCATCACCGACGCCGTGCACGCCGAAGGCGGACGCATCTGCCTGCAACTCCTGCATACCGGGCGCTATTCCTATGGCCGCCAGCCAGTGGCCCCCTCCGCCATCAAGGCCCCCATCAATCCGGCCACACCCCGGGCCCTGAGCGACGACGAGATCCTCCAGACCATCGCCGACTACGCCCGCAGCACCGCCCTGGCCCGCCAGGCCGGTTACGACGGCGTCGAGGTGATGGGCTCGGAGGGCTATCTGATCAACCAGTTCCTGGCCCCCGGCACCAATCTCAGGGATGACCGCTGGGGCGGCAACTTCGAGAACCGCTGCCGTTTCGGGCTGGAAGTGCTGCGTGCCGTGCGGGCCGCCGCCGGCCCGGACTTCATCCTCATCTTCCGCCTGTCCCTGCTCGACCTCGTGGAGGGCGGCAGCACCTGGGATGAGGTCGAAGCCTTTGCCAAAGCAGCAGAAGGCACGGGCATCAACCTCCTGAACACCGGCATCGGCTGGCATGAGGCACGCATCCCCACCATCATGAGCAGCGTGCCGCGGGCCGCCTTCAGCGCCTTGAGCGCCCGCCTGAAGAAGGTGGTGAAGCTGCCCGTGATCACCAGCAACCGCATCAACGACCCCCAGGTGGCGGAAGACATCCTGGCCCGCGGCGACGCCGATCTGGTGTCCATGGCCCGCCCCTTCCTGGCGGATGCCGCGTTCGTGACCAAGGCCGCCGCCGGCCGTGCCGACGCCATCAACACCTGCATCGCCTGCAACCAGGCCTGCCTGGATCACATCTTTGCCGGCAAACCGGCTTCCTGCCTGGTCAATCCGGACGCCTGCCGGGAATATGAAGCAGCCGCCCCGGCCACCCCCAGGGCAAGGAAGGTCGCCGTTGTGGGCGCCGGCCCGGCGGGGCTGGCTGCAGCCACCACCCTGGCCGAGCGCGGGCATCGGGTCAGCCTTTTCGACGCGGCCCCCCGTATTGGGGGGCAGTTCAACTACGCCTGCAGGATTCCGGGCAAGGAAGACTTTGCCGAGACCCTGCGCTACTTCCGCACCCGCCTGCGCGAGCTGGAGGTGACGCAGCAACTGGGCCGCACGGTGCAGGCCGCCGACCTCGCCGGCTTCGACCACGTGGTCGTGGCCACCGGCATCACCCCGCGCCGTCCGCCCATCCCCGGCCTGGATCACCCCAAGGTGGCCAGCTACATCGACGTCATCGAGGGGCGCCACCCGGTGGGTCGCAAGGTGGCACTCATCGGCGCCGGCGGCATCGGCTTCGACGTGGCCGAGCTGCTCACCCACCCGGGCGACAGCCCCGACCCCATTGCTGCCTACCGGGAGGAATGGGGCATCGACGCCGCCTACACCGACAACCGGGGCGGCCTCACCCCGGCACGCATGCCGGCGCCGGTACGCGAACTGTGGCTGCTCCAGCGCAAGACCGGCAAACTGGGTGCGGGGCTGGCCAAGACCACGGGCTGGGCGCGCAGCCTGCTGTTGAAGAAACGTGGCGTACACATGCTTGGCGGCGTGGAGTATGTGGGCATCGACGACGCCGGCCTGCACATCCGGGTGGACGGGCAGGACCGCCTGCTGGAGGTGGATACCGTCGTGCTGTGCGCAGGGCAGGAGCCCCGGCGGGAGCTGGCAGAAGGCCTGACTGCTGCCGGGACGCCCTTCACCCTGGTGGGCGGCGCCGATGTGGCCGCCGAACTGGATGCCAAACGGGCCATCTGGCAGGCCACGGAGTTTGCCCGGCAGTTCTGAGCGGTCACCAGCCCACCCCGAGCGAGCGACGGAATCGTAGCGAGCGGGTCGAGTTCGCTACGGTAAGCTCGCCCTTGCAAGGGGTGCGGAGAGCATCGCAGATGCCGAAATCGGGCCGTGCGGCAAATTCAATCGCCCGCTTTCAGGCCATGCGCCGGCCCCAGAAGTCCACCACATCGATCATCCGGTTGGCAAAACCCCATTCGTTGTCGAACCACACCAGCAGGTTGAGAAGGCGATCACCGCTCAGGCGCGTCTGACCTCCATCCACGATGGCCGAGTGCGGACTGTGATTGAAGTCGATGGAAGCATGGGGGTGATCGGTGTACATCATGCGCCCCGCACCCCCACCCTCCGCCGCCCTGCGCAGCAAGGCCTTGACCTCCGCCGCGGTGGTGCCACGGCCCAGGGTGGCCACCAGATCGATGGCGGACACATTCACCACCGGCACCCGGATTGCCTTGGATTCGATACGCCCGGCCAGCTCGGGCAGCAAACGCTGCACGCCCCGGGCCAAGCCCGTGGACACCGGGATCATCGACTGCATGGCTGAACGGGTCCGATGCAGGTCGCTATGGTGGTAGCCGTCGATCAAGGGCTGGTCGTTCATCACCGAATGCAGCGTTGTGAGCATGGCGTGCTCCAAGCCGAAGGCCTCATCCAGGATGGACAGCACCGGCACGATGGCATTGGTGGTGCAGGACGCGGCCGAAACGATGCGCTCCATGCCCGTGAGGAGTTCGTGGTTCATGCCGAACACGATGGTCTGATCCACGTCTTCGGCCGTCTGGCCGGGGTGGGATAGCAGCACACGCCGGCAACCGGCTGCGAGAAAGCGCTCCAGATCCGGGCGATGGCTATAGCGGCCCGACGCCTCGACCAGCACATCCACCCCCAGTTCGCCCCAAGCCACGCCCTCCGGCGTATCCGCGTGAAAGACCCGAATCGTCCGCCCGTCGATGCACAGGCTGCCCGGCCCCACCTCCACGGTGCCCGGAAAGCACCCATGGGTCGAGTCGAAGCGCGTCAGATAGGCCATGCTCTCCAGGTCGGCAGGCTCATTGATGGCCACCACCTCGAAGTGCCCGCGTGCCGGCGAGGCCAGCAAGGCCCTCAGGAAACACCGCCCGATCCGCCCATAGCCATTGATTGCAATCCGTAGAGCCATACCCTTCATCCTGTCCTGTCCGGCAACCGCCCCCGGCGGCACCGCATAACGCCTCAGCCGCGTTCGAGATCCCGCGCACCGAAGCGCGTACCCAACATCATCCCGAGCCCCATGGCAACCACGTAGCCCATGGCCTCGCCGTTCCCCCCTGCGGCGACCAGCAGAGCCGGACCAGGGCAGTACCCGGACAGCCCCCAGCCCACGCCAAAAAGGAGGCTGCCAAGGATCAGTCGCCCCTCGACCGGCCCATGGGGTGGCGCAGGGAAACGACTCCGCCGACCCCATTGGAACACCGGCAGCGCCACCGCTATCGCCCCCCCCATCACCAGCGCGAGGGACGGATCCCAGCGCCCGCCGACATCGAGAAAAGCCTGCACCTTAGCCGGCTCCACCATGCCCGACACCATCAGGCCGATACCGAACAGCAGTCCCGCCACACCGGCAACGCCCCCTTCCACGAGACGCCTCATGCCTGCACCGCCGAGAGCCATCGCAACACGGCCACCGTCACCATGCCCGCCCCCATGAAGCACGACACGGCCACAAGCGAGCGTGGCGAGAGACGAGACAGCCCGCACACCCCGTGGCCGCTGGTACAACCGCGGGCGATGCGCGTTCCATAGCCGGTCAGCAATCCGGCCACGAAGAGCACGGGCAGGGGCACATCGAACCGGCCCTCGCCCCCGGAAGGCTGCCCTCCAAGCACCCAGGACGCCGCCGCCAGCCCCACCAGGAAAGCCCATCGCCATCCGCCCCCATCACGGGCGCCCCTCAGCGCCTCGCCGAAGATCCCGCTGACCCCGGCAATCCGCCCGGTCACCACATACAGCAAGGCCGCGGCAAGCCCGATCAGGGCACCACCGCCAAGAGACGCCCCGGGCGTGAATTGAGCCCAGTCGATGATCATTCGAGAACCTCCGTCATACATCCGCCCGGCAGCCTGTCTCGCTGGCGCCGGCACCCGAGAGGGCGCGAGTGTACCCCGGACTGGCCGCGACACCCACCACGGCGACGCGGTGCCCGGAAGAAGGCACGGGTGCATCGATTGAAGCCCCCGAAGAACCCGGCCACAATCAGCGTTCCTTCTCCACATCCGGAGCCCATGCCCATGAGCACCCCGTCAATACCGGCCAGCGGCCCCGTCAGCCGAATCGCCCGGCGCAAGGCAAAAGCAGGCTGTGATGGCTGTTACGAGGCCATCGTGCGTGGCATGTTTGCGGAAACCGCCCATTTTCCGGGCTTCCTGGGCGCCGACCTCATTCCCCCCTCGGCCCCCGGCGAACTCCATCAGGTGGTCATGCGCTTTGCCTCCCAGGCAGACCTCGACCGCTGGGATGCCTCGGAAGCCCGGCAGGCATGGCATGCACGCCTCCAGACGGTGGCGGACGGCGATCCGGATTACCGTCTGCTGAGTGGCCTGGAAGCCTGGTTTTCCTTACCGGCCACAGCGGTGAATCATCCACCGGTACGCTGGAAGATGGCGGCACTGACTTGGCTGGGGATTTTCCCGACCGTATCCCTGTTGCTCCATGTCGTGGCGCCATTGCTCTCGGCCTTGCCTTTCCTGGTGCGCACGGCGGTGATCACGGCGCTGGCCGTCCTCATGATGACCTGGCTGGTCATGCCCCACCTGGTGAGGCTCTTCAAGCCCTGGCTCACCCGCACCAACATGAACTAGTTCGCACGCCCGCAAACAACACCGCCAGTTGTGGCGAATTTAACGTATTTAACATTTGGACATGAACTACAGTGCGGGTGAGACCAAAGACAGCCGTGGATAGCCTTGGACAAAGGCCCGATCCAACCCGACACGATGACCGACCCCAACCCCAACACCTCCCAGTCCTGCCAGCTTGAGTGCCTGGCCCGGCAACTCGAAGCCGCAGAGCAGGAACGAGCAAACGCCCTCAGCCTGCTTGAAAGGGCAAGAGCCGAACTGGCCCGTACCCAGGGCGAACGGGATCGCGCCGTGAACGCCCTCATCGGGCTGCGCAAGGAAACCTTCTTCAATCTGGCCCGCGACGCCGAGCGGCGCGACGGCGAGTCCCCCATGCACACGGTCCGGATAGGTGCCTACGCAAGCCTGATCGCCACCAGTCTGGGCTGCACGCCAGCCTGGAGCGAGATGCTCGAGACCGCAGCGCAGATGCACGACATCGGGAAGATCGGCATCCACGACAGCATCCTCAGCAAGACCGGCCCGCTCACCACCGAGGAATGGCGAATCATGCGCGAGCACCCCCGCATTGGTGCCGCCATCATCGGCCGGTCCGAGGAACCGCTGCTTCAGCTGGCCGGCGAGATCGCCATGACCCACCACGAACACTACAACGGTGCTGGCTATCCCCGGGGCCTGTGCGGCAATGACATCCCCCTTGCCGGGCGGATCGTCGGCGTGGCCGACTTCTTTGACGCCCTCACCCATGACCGCAGCTACCGCAAGGCATTGCCCGTCGATACCGTGCTGTCGATGATCCGCGAGCGCCGCGGTGAACAGTTCGACCCCCAGGTCGTTGACGCCTTCCTGCGTATCAGCGGCCAGATCAAGGCCGCTCGCCAGCGCATCGTCGAGCAGGAGCGCTTCAGCCAGGCCACGGACGGCTGGGACGGCGACTGGTGGATGCTCGCCTGAGCTTGTGGAGAAAGCGTAGCGAGCGCTTCGAGCGCTCGCCGAGCAACGCACCCGTACAAGGGGTACTGCCAGCATCCGCAAGCCGCCGGGCGGCTTCCCTCTCACCCGCTTCTGGTGGAAACTGGCGGGCATGACAACGCCCCCCGTTTCCCCCGTCCCCCTCTCCTTTCTCGATCTTGTGGCCGTCCGCGAGGGCGGTACCGTGGCCGAGGCGCTCGCCATTGCGCTCCAGACTGCCCGGCATGCCGAAGCCCTTGGCTTCACCCGCTACTGGCTCGCCGAGCACCACAACATGGCAGGCATCGCCAGCTCCGCCACCGCAGTGCTGGTCGGCCACATCGCCGGCGGCACCCGAACAATCCGGGTCGGCTCCGGTGGCGTCATGCTGCCCAACCATGCGCCGCTGGTCGTGGCCGAAGCTTTCGGCACCCTGGCCGAGCTCTACCCGGGTCGGATCGACCTGGGCCTGGGGCGTGCCCCCGGCACCGACGGCATGACCCTGCGTGCCCTGCGCCGGGATCGCATCGAACGGGAAGAAGACTTCCCACGGGACGTGGCCGAGCTGCAACACCTCCTGGCCCCGGCCACGCCCGGCCAGCAACTCATCGCCATGCCCGGTGCCGGCACCCGGGTTCCGATCTGGCTGCTTGGCTCGAGCCTGTTCTCGGCACGACTGGCCGCCGCCCGGGGGCTGCCCTACGCCTTTGCGTCACATTTCGCGCCACGTCTCCTGCTGCAGGCGATCGACCTCTATCGCAGGGAGTTTCAAGCCTCCGACACGCTCGCCAAGCCCTACGTGATCATCGGTGTGCCACTCATCGCGGCCCCCACCGACACCGAGGCAGACTTCCTGGCGAGCAGCACCTTCCAGCGCGTTCTGGGGATCCTGCGGGGTGATCGGCGTCGCCTGCAAGCGCCCCAGCCTGATTTCATGGCCCGGCTTTCCGCCGACGAACGGGCCGCCATCGCCGACTTTCTCGGCGCTGCCGTCATTGGTGGCCCCGACACCGTGCGCGACGGACTTGCCCGCCTCCTCTCGGCCACAGGCGCGGACGAATTGATGCTGGTCTGCGACATCTTCGACCCGGCTCTGCGCCTGCGCTCCCTTGACCTCGCCGTCTCCGCCCGCGACGCCCTGGGCCGTGGCACGAGCGCATGACGCCGGACGATCTCCAGGCCCTGGTCGAGCTGCCCATGCCTTTTGGCAAGTACAAGGGGCGTGCCATTGCCGATCTGCCGGGCCATTACCTGGCCTGGTTCTCCCGCCAGGGATTTCCCCCAGGCCGGCTGGGCCACCTCCTCGCGCTGATGCACGAGCTCGACCACAATGACCTGCGCGCCCTGCTTCAGCCACTTCGCTCCCCCGGCCCGGGTTTCAAGACATCGCAAGCCCACCCCCAAGGCGAACCCTGATGCCCGCCGATCATGGCTGGAAGGGCCAGAACAGGGGGATCAGGGCACTGAACAGCAGCCAGCTGATGATGTTCATGGGAATGCCCAGACGGGCAAAGTCGCCGAAGCGGTAGTTCCCCGCACCATACACAAGGGTGTTCGTCTGGTACCCGATGGGGGTGGCAAAACTGCAACTTGCCGCAAACATGACCCCCACCACAAAGGGGCGAGGGTCGACACCCATCTGCTGGGCCAGACCGATCACGACCGGGGTGAAGAGCACAGCAATGGCATTGTTGCTGAGTACTTCGGTGGCGATGGAGGTGATCAGGATGACCAGTGACAGCATCAACCACGGCGACTGCCCCCGCCCCAGTTCCGCGAGCTCCACGGCCAGCATGCGGTCGAGCCCGGAGCTACGCATGGCGATGCTGATGGCAAGCATGCCGAAGATCAGGATCAGAATGGGCCATTCGATGGATTTGTAGGCTTCCTCACTGGTGATGCAGCCGGTAAGCACCACCATCACCGCACCAATCAGGGCCAACCCCTCGATGGGCATCACATCCAGGGCCGCCAGCAGCATCACCCCGACAATGGTCCCCAGGGCGATCGGCGCCTTGTGACGGCGACTGGCCAGTTGCCGACCCTCGGTGAGGGGAATAAGGTCGCCGTTGTCGCAAAAGCGCTTGATCTGCGCTGGCGTGCCTTCGACAAGCAACACATCCCCCACCTGCAACTGAAAGTCGCCACCGACCTGCGAGATCGACGCGTCGCGCCGATGTACGGCGACGAGGTGGATACCGTAACGGGTCAGCAGATCGAGATCGCGGACCGGGCGCAGCACATAGCGCGACGTCTGGCCGACGATCGCCTCCACCGTCACCACATCACGACGCCGCAGGGTTTCCAGATCCTGATCGCTGACCTGGGGCTGTGCCTGCAGCCCCACCAGATCCGTACTGTGCAGGGCCATGACCGCACTGCTGCAGCTATGCACCACCACCCGGTCTCCTGCCTCCAGGCGGGTATCCGGATCCGGATTGGCAAGCTCGGCTTCCCCTCTCACCAGATTGAGCACCTGAATCGTGCCGTCGCTGAGGCAGGCCTCCTTCAGGGTTTTGCCCCGCAGGCGCGAGTGTTCAGGCACGAACAGCTCGGTCATGAACCAGCGTTCGCCGCTCCCTGTGAACTGCTGGGTCAAGGTCTCCCGCGTAGGCAAGAGACGCGGTGCGAACACCAGCATGAACACGAAACCCACAGCCGCCATCACCAGGGCCGGCAGACTGATCTCGAACATGGAGAAGGGCTCCAGGCCCTGTGCCCGGGCCACGCCGTCCACAAGGATGTTGGTGGATGTGCCCACCATGGTGATCAGCCCGCCGAGAATGGTGGCGTAGGAAAGGGGGATCAACAGCCGCGACGGAGCCAGACCGCTGCGACCGGCCACTGCGATGACCGCGGGGATCATGACCATCACCACTGGCGTGTTGTTGATGAAAGGCGACACCAGCAGACTGGTGAGCATCAACGCCGCCAACAAGCGCCGCTCGCTGCCCCCCGCAACCGCAGACAGCCACCCGCCCAGGGCGTCCACGCAGCCCGTGCGCGCCAATGCGCCGCTGATGATGAAAAGGCAGGCGATGGTGATCGGCGCACTATTGCCGAACACCCCCAGCACCTCCTTGGACTTCAATACGCCCGCGCCCAGCAGGATCGCCACCGCCCCCATCACCGCCACATCGGGCTTGACCCACTCCCGCAGGAAAGTGACAAACAGACCGATCAGAACAAGACCGACAAAGGACGCTGCATAAGTCTCGGGAAACAGCATTCTGTGCATTCAAGGCATGGAAAAGCCGGATCTTAGCGTCACGGCGGAAGAGCCCTAAATATCAAATCCTGGAAAGCTTATTCTCCGGATACGGGATCGCCCCCGCGAACGACACGCGCCCGAGCCCGGACATCCGGCCCGGGGCCGCCCCAGGGCACGGAGATCACGGTGACGAAGCGGCGTCCCGCACCCTCAGCAGGGCGCACAAGGCAAAAAGGCTCAAGCACCTGAATGCTTGAGCCTTTTTGCTTTTGTTTGGTTGCGGGGGCAGGATTTGAACCTGCGACCTTCGGGTTATGAGCCCGACGAGCTGCCAGACTGCTCCACCCCGCGTCTGGAGGGGGCGAATACTAAGCGCTAATCAATGAAACGCCAAGCGATTTCTCTCGGCTATGGCCACTCGACGGCCTAAAAGGGGATACACCAGCCGTTTGCCCCCGAAAAGCGCATAAGCCGGCCCGTACCAACAGCAAGAAAGCCAGCCCGGAAAGCTAGCCCCGCTCGCAAACCCAATCTGGTGCCCCCTGACGGAATCGAACCGCCAACTGATGATTACAAGTCAACTGTTATACCACTTAACTAAGGGGGCTCGTGGAGGCAGAAGAGTCGGCTCCGGCAATACATGGCATGGACGGAGAAGGCTGCACTGCACTATCCTTTCAGAAGGCGCAGGCCCGAGCGAGGGCCGGATTATAAACAGAACCGACCCATTCACGCAGCCCTCCGAACACGCATGCCACCTGCCATCAAGCCGGACGCCCCCCGCGGGGAGCCGGACAGCACCGCCAAGCCCCCCATCCGTCTGCTGTTCATCGAGGACTCGGAGAACGACGTCCTGCTCATCCTGCATCAATTCCGGAATGCGGGCTATGCCCCCACCTACCTGCGCGTGGCCTCGCCCGCCGAGATGCGCGCCGCCCTGGAACGGGAGCCCTGGGATCTCATCCTGTGCGACCACAACCTGCCCGGCTTCAGCGCCCAGGGGGCCTTGCGCCTGAGCCGCGAGCTGGCTCTCGACCTCCCCTTCATCATCGTCTCGGGTGTGATGCAGGAAGACGAAGCCATTGCGGCAATGCGGGCGGGAGCCCACGATTACCTGAGCAAGAACAAACTCGACCGCCTGATCCCCGCTGTCGAACGCGAGCTGCGCGAGGTGGTCAATCGTCGCGAGAAGCGTCAGGCCGAACACACCCTGCGCCAGAGCGAAGCGCGCCTGCGCGCCCTCACCGACAACATCCCCGGCGTGGTCTTCCAGATGGGCTACACGCCGGATCGCACACTGGGCTTCCAGTACCTCAGCGAAGCCGCCGCCATGCTCTTCGGCGCCCCGGCAGAAGAACTCATCGGTGGTTCCTCCGGCTGGATGAGCTGGCTGCTGGATGAAGATCTGCCCGGTTTCATCGACGCCGCCGCGAGCTCTGCAGAAAGCCTGTCGACCCTCAACTGGGAGGGTCGCATCCAGCTTCCCACCGGCGAACAGAAATGGATCAACCTGCGCAGCTCACCGCGCCTGTCCGAATGCGGCAAGGTGGTATGGGAAGGCGTCATGTGGAACATCACCCACAGCAAGCATGTGGAGGCCGACCTGCGCGAGTCCCGCAGCCAGCTCGCCGCCCTCTCCAACCACCTGCAGCGCATCAAGGAAGAAGAGCGGGAACGCATCGCCCGCGACGTGCATGACGTGCTCGGCGGCACCCTGGTGGCCATGAAGTTCGAGATGTCCCTGCTCGAATCCAAGCTCGACAGCCAGCTCGCCCAGGCCCGTGAACGGGCCCGCAACGTGGGCCGCATGGTGGACGACGCCATTGCCACGGTCGGCCGCGTCACCCGCGAGCTGCGCCCCGGAATCCTCAAGGACTTCGGCCTTGCTGCCGCCATCGAATCCCAGGGTGAGGACTTCGCCCAGCGCACCGGCATCACTTGTAACATTCTTTGCACCGATCACGACCTCGACCCGGACTACGATACGGCCCTGGCCCTGTTCCGCATCTTCCAGGAAGCGCTGACCAACGTAAGCAAGCACGCGGGTGGCACCGAGGTTCGCGTACGGTTGATGCAGGAGGGCGACGAGGTCGTACTCGAGATTGCCGACGATGGTTGCGGACTGGCTGCCACCGACCTCCAGAAGCCCCGCTCCTTCGGGCTGCGGGGCATCCGGGAGCGCATGAGCAGCCTTGGCGGGCGCCTCGAGCTCAACCCGGTCGCTCCCCATGGCACTTGCCTCGTACTGCGGGCTCCGCTATTGCCGTACCAGAGCGACGAGGCACAGAACATCAACCGGAGTGACCCAAGATGAGCAAGCCCATCCGAGTCCTGATTGCCGATGACCACGCCATCGTTCGACAAGGCCTGCGCCAGATTCTCTCCGACACGCCCGACCTCACCGTGGCAGGTGAGGCCGAGAACGGCGTCCAGGCGGTTCAGATGGTGCGCTCCGGTGAATGGGACGTGGTCCTGATGGATGTCTCCATGCCGGACCGCAACGGGATTGACGCCCTCAAACTGATCAAGAAGGAATTTCCGCGCCTTCCCGTGCTCATTCTCAGCATGTACCCGGAAGAGCAATACGCCATCCGCGCCCTCAAGGCCGGCGCCTCCGGCTACCTCACCAAACAGAGCGCCCCCGACCTCCTCGTCACCGCCATCCGGCAGGTGGCGAGCGGCAAGAAGTATGTCAGCCCCTCCCTCGCCGAAGAGCTGGCCAACGCCATCGGTGAAGACTCCGAGCGCCCTGCCCACGAGAAACTGTCTGATCGGGAATACCAGACCCTGTGCATGATCGCCTCGGGCAAGACCCCCACCGAAATTGCCGAAGCGCTCAATCTGAGCGTCAAGACCGTCAGCGTCTATCGCGCCCGCCTGCTCGAGAAGATGCACCTGCGCAACAACGCCGAGCTCACCCACTACGGACTCAAGCACGGTCTGGCCGAGTAGGGCCTCGCGCGGCCCGCGTCACTCGGTGCATCGCCAACACAGCAAAACAGAATTAATCAGGGTAAGAAGGGCTTCGGGGCTCAAGACGGCGATCGAACCGCCGATATCCAGAAGGATTTTCCTTCGATCCGAACATGAGCCCAAGCGGCATTGCATCACAGCAGGACGCCGGATGATTCAACGCCCCCCAGCCCCGCGCCGACCCAAAATGACCGACACCAGCCAACCCTCTGACGTCGCACGTGAAACCCTGCGCCAGCTCGCCCTGAGGCGCATCGCACCGACGCCGGACAACTACCGTGCCCTCTACCATGAGATCGCCGGATCGGCCGCCGAAGACATCTTTCCGGAACGAGCGCTCAAGCAGATCGCCGCCGCCCTGCCACGGCACAACCACGAATCCCTGCGTCTTGCCCGCGATTTCGAGACGGCGGTAGCCGCATCCGACTGGAATGCCCTGCGCGGTGTGCTCACCGAAGGCTTCACCCGCACCGAACAACTCAGCTTCAACTGGGGCTCCCTGCTGCGGGACCTCATCACCGAATGGGACCGACGCCAGTCCGGACTGACCCAGGCCCGCAAACGGGACATGCTGGACCGCGTCCTCGCCGCATCCGGTGGCAACCCTGACAAACTCCACGAACGTCTTCAAGGCCTGCTCCGTGCGTGGTCCCGAAATGGGGACGAGGAGCAGCTCGGCAGCGCACCCTCCCTCCCGGCGGACAACACCGACACCCCGACAGTCGCCATTGCCACCCCCCAATCTGCGCGCGCGCCGGAATCGAACGGAGCCCTGGCAGAGATGCTTGCCGCATTGCTGGCCAGTCTGGCTGGCCAGCTGCGTGCAACGGACCCCGAGCTTGCTTCCGAAGCGGACGCCCTCGCCACTATCCTCCGTGCCAATCCCGAGCCGACCGCCGTACGCGAGCGCCTGGATCGCCTGCGTGCCGGTCTCGACTGGGCTGCGGAGGACCACCTGGCCCTGCGTGAAGCGCTGGAGCGCGTGCTCCACCTGATCCTCGAAAATATCAGCGAACTCGTCATCGACGACCGCTGGCTGCACGGCCAGATCACCCTGATGGGAGAGATGTTCGACCAGCCACTCGACGTGCGCGTCCTCGGGGAGCTGGAAAGCCGTCTGCGCGACGTCATCACCCGCCAGGGCGCCATCAAGACCGAGCTTGGCGAAGCGCAGGCACGGCTGAAGGAAATGCTTGCCCGCTTCGTGGACCGCCTGGGAGACTTCTCCGAATCCACCGGCGGCTATCACGACAAGATCGAGAAGTGCGCCGAGCGCATCGTCGGCGCTGCCGACATCACCGAACTCACCGACGTCATTGCCGAAGTGATGCGCGAGACGCGCACGGTCCAGGAATCCACCCGCCGCTCCCGCGAGCAGATCCAGGAACTGCAGGCCCGCGTTCACGACGCCAACCACGAGATCAGCCGTTTGCAGGTCGAACTCGAACAGACCAGCGAGATGATCCGCCACGACCCCCTCACCGGCGTGCTCAACCGCAAGGGTCTTGACGAAGCCCTGGCCCGTGAGACGGCCCTGGCCCGACGCCGCGGAACCGGCCTGTGCCTGGGCCTGCTCGACGTGGACAACTTCAAGCAGATCAATGACAACCACGGCCACCAGACCGGTGACGAAGCCCTGCAACACCTCGTCGAAGTGGTCCGCGAAAACGTGCGCCCGCAGGATTCCGTTGCCCGCTACGGCGGCGAGGAGTTCGTCATCCTCCTCCCCGACACCGGCCTCGACAGCGCCGTTGCCACCCTGGTCAGGCTGCAGCGCGCCCTTACCAAGCGCTTCTTCCTGGCGCGGGAACAGAAGCTGCTGATCACCTTCAGCGCCGGCGTGGCCGAACTCCGCGACAGCGAGACGCCCGAAGACGCCATCGACCGGGCCGACAAGGCCATGTACATCGCCAAGCGTTCGGGCAAGAACCGGGTGCTCGCCGCCCCCTGAGCGCATGCCGGCCACGACGGCCGGATTATGCTAAAGTCGTATCGAAATGACATACATCTCGATACGTGCAGCGTGCGCGCTCCTCGCCTTTCTGCCGACAAGCACGCTGGCGGCGGAACCCATTGGCCGGCTCTTTTTCAGTCCTGCCGAGCGCGTCCACACCAACCAGCAGCGAGTGGCTTCCCCACCACCCGCCGCGCCGCCACGGCTCGACGGCATCATCACCCGCAGTGCCGGCAATCCCACCCTGTTTCTCGATGGCCAGGCCACCGCAGCCCATTCCGGCCAGGTGCGCATGGGTGACGCCACCGCCCGGGTCGCCGCGCGTGACGGGCGCTGGCACCGCCTGCGGGTCGGCGATCCGCCCCCCCGATGACCCTTGGAAGCGCCACAGGCTCTGCCCAGCGGGGCATGATGCTGCCCGCCCTGGTGCTGCTGCTCAGCCTCGGCGGCCTTGGCTGGCTGCTGGCCCGCCACGATACGGCGGCGGATCGGGCCGCCCACCAGCTCGCTGCCGACCTCCGCACCGAACGGGCACTGCAGACCGCCCGGGAAGCCCTGCTTGGCTTCGCCGCCACCTACCGCAACAAGGAGCATCCGACGGCCGATTTCGGCTACCTGCCCTGTCCCGACCTGGACGGCGATGGCTCCTCGGAAACCTGCGGCCAGCAGGGCCAACCCGTGGTCGGCCGCCTGCCCTACCTCACCCTCAACCTGCCCGATCTCCGGGATGGCAGTGGCGAATGCCTGTGGTATGCCGTGTCGGGGGCCTTCAAGAACAACCCCAAGGCCCAATCCGTAAATTGGGACAGCACCGGCAGCTTTCGCCTGCGGGATGGCGACGCCCGGGTGATCGCCCTACCCGGCGACCAGGCCGGCCTCGCCGCGGCCCTGGTCATCGCCCCCGGCCGCCCCCTGGCCAGCCAGCAGCGCACCCCGGGCCCGGGGCGCTGCGGCGGAGATCCGGAAGCCCGCCGCATCGAGGCTTATCTTGAAGTCATCGGCACAAGCGTCGGCAACACCCCCTTCGACGTTCCAACCGACCACCCCGCAAGCAACGACCGCCTGGTGGCCATCGCAACGGGCGACATTTATCGCCAGCTCAAGCGCCGCAACAGCTATGGCGGCCACCTGCAGAAGGTCTTTCAGTCCCTCGCCGATTGTCTGATCACCAGCAAACTCCCCGCCCCTGTCGGTGGCGAAGACCACGGCCCCGTGCGCCTCGGCCAACTACCGGCGCCCGACGGACTCCAGGGGCCCTGCCGCAACCCGGAACTACGCGACCCGGCCGCCAACTGGGCCGGAATGATGCGCTACGCCCGCTGCAATGACGGCAGCACCTGCCTGACCGGCGCCGGCCAGGCCTGTCGGGGCGCCCTGATCTTTGGCGGCGAACGCCTGGACAGCCAACACCGGCTCGCACCGCCAGCGCAGCAGGGCAACGACGCCTACCTGGAAGATGCCACCCTCGCCGCACTGGCCGCGGGGCAAATCGGTACCCTGCCGGCCCGGATCGATCTTTCCTCCACCGACCGGCACCAGCCCGCCTCCCGCGACGCCGCCCTGTGCCTGCCCTGAACCGGATCCAGCGCGACCATGAAACACCGCAACAGCCCTGGTTTCACCCTCGTCGAAATGGCGGTGGTGCTGCTCATCCTCAGCCTGCTCGCCGGCAGTCTGAGCGCCGGACTGTCCAGCCACCTTGCCCGCCGGGCGGAAAGGGCCACCGACGATGCCCTCGACGAAGCCCGTGACACCCTGCTGGGTTACGCCCTGCGCAAGGGCCACTTCCCCTGTCCCGCAAAGGGCCCCCAGGATGGCACGGAGGATCGCAACGGCAGCACCTGCACCCGGCAGGCGGGGCTGCTGCCCTGGGCGACCCTGGGCATCCAGGGGGTGGATGGATGGTCACACCGCCTGCGCTATGCCATCACGCCCGCATACACCCGAAACATCACCAGTGTCGACGACGGGACCATCGAGATCGTCACCCGCAACCTGGATGGCGCCGAACTCAAGCTCACCACCGCAGGCGGCCTGACCCCGGTGGTCATCCTGTCCCACGGCCCGAATGGTCTTGGCGCAACGAGCGCCGACGGCAACCGGCTGCCCGCACCACAGCCCGGCAGCGATGAAGCCCGCAATGCCGACGACAACGGCCGCCTGTTCGTGAGCCGCAGCCTGTCGGAAAACCCCGGCGCGCCGGGCGGCGCTTTCGACGACCGGGTGACCTGGATCTCCCCCAACCTGATCGCCCACCACCTGATTGGCGCCAACCGCCTTCCCTGAAGACACACACTGCTGCGTTGGCGATACAAACCCCCTCTTGACCGGATCCGCCACCGGCATGACACTTGGGCCGGTCCAAGCAATTCGGGTCATGCCATGCCGGTCGTCCGGTCTCTCGCCCTTCTCAGTCGCCTGATCCATGCCGGTACGCACCCGGAAGACGACGAAGACCTGCGCCTGCGCCTGTCCCTGCTGAACCTTGCCAGCCTGCTCTTCGGACCCGCATCCCTGCTCTGGCTTCTCGTCGCCCATCAGTTCGACCCGGGCTTTTCCGCGATCAGGGGCAGTCTTGTACCAATCCTCATCCTGCTCAACTACGCCCTGTTTCCGGTGCACCGGCGCTTTGCGCTCTATCGGGGCAGTCAGCTCGGGCTGATGCTGCTCTTCCCCCTGCTCAGCCTGCTCGGCCTGCCCCCCTCCCCCGCCACCTCGGGCCTGGCCCTGTGGGCGGTCATTGCCCCCGCCTGCGCCCTGCTGACTGTCGGCAACCCTGCATCCAACCTGTGGTTCGTCGGGTTTCTGGGCCTCACCGCCCTGTCCGCGCACCTCGGCCCACAGGCAGGCAGCCCCATGTTTACGGCACTTCACGTTGCACTGGTATCGGGCGTGCTCTATCCGCTGCTGCGCTTCGCCCTGCGCCAGCGGGGCAAGACCCGCGCCCGGCTGGCCGCCGCCCACCGCCAGCTACGCCGCGAACAGGAGCGCTCCGAGCGCCTGCTCCTCAACATCCTGCCGGCCCCCATCGCCGCCCGCCTGAAGGAACAATCGGGCACGATTGCCGATGGGCACCCGGAGGTGGTGGTGATGTTTGCCGACATCGTCAATTACACCCGTATCGCCAGCGACATGCCGCCGAAGAAGGTCTTCGAACTGCTCAACCGCATCTTCTGCCGTTTCGACGAGCTCACCGAAGAACGCGGCCTGGAGCGCATCAAGACCATCGGTGACGGCTACATGGTGGCCGGCGGCCTCAACGCCCACCCCCATGAACCCCACGCCGCCGCCGCGTCCCTGGCCATCGCCATGCAATCCACCCTGCGCGACCCGGCGATCACCGACGGCCTCGAACTCGAACTGCGCATCGGCATCGCCTCCGGCCCCGTGGTGGCCGGCGTGGTGGGGCGGGGGAAATTCATCTACGACCTGTGGGGCGATACCGTCAACCTGGCCTACCGCCTGTGCACGGAAGGTGAGCCCAGCGCGATCCAGTGCGACGGGCACATGTTCGAACGCCTGCGCAACACCTTCGTCTTCGCCAAGCCCCTGCTGCTCTTCCTGAAGGGCAAGGGCTACGTCCCGGTGTATCGCCTGCGCAGCCCGCGCATCTTTGCCGTCAGCCCGGCGGCACGGCGGCGCGCACCGGAAGCGGCCTGAGGGTGACCCCAAGCGCGCGCCCCCCCCCTCGGAGCGGGCGGGCTTACACGCGCTCAGTAGTGGGGCGGGATCTCGTCCCTCAGATCCCGCGCCTCGGCCGAGGGCGTGGATGCCTGCAACTGCCTGGCCAGTGCCACCAACTGGCGCTGCAGAGCATCGATCTGCTCCTGCTGACGGTGCACGGTCAGGTTGAGGGTATCCACCAGGTCTTCGGTCAGGGCGAGCTTGATCTCGATTTCCATCAGTCGGGATTCCATGTTTCGGCCCTTGTTTGAGTGAGAGCCGGATTGTCCCAGCGCCTCGGCCCCGCGCCAAGCCTTGCTTTCCCGGGCATGGTCGACGCTCCCGGCGCTACCGGGGATAATGCCGGGTTGCAAGCTGCCGTCCGAGCAGCACACCCACCCCCGAGAGCACCCGATGAACCATTCCCGCAAACAGCTCGAACTCCTCGCCCCGGCCCGCACTGCGGACATCGGCATCGAGGCGGTCAATCACGGCGCCGACGCCATCTACATCGGAGGCCCGGCCTTCGGCGCGCGGGCCAATGCCGAGAACACGGTGGCCGACATCGAGCGCCTGGCACGCCATGCCCATCGCTTCGGGGCGCGGGTCTTCGTCACCTGCAACACCATCTTCCACGATGCCGAGCTCGACGGCGCCTCCGCCCTGATCCGCCAGCTCCACGAAGCCGGCGCCGACGCCCTGATCGTCCAGGACATGGGCCTGCTTGAACTCGACCTGCCCCCCATCCAGCTCCACGCCAGCACCCAGACCGACATCCGCCACCCCGAAAAGGCGCGCTTCCTGCAGGACGTGGGCTTTTCGCAGATCGTGCTGGCGCGGGAGATGACCCTCACCGAGATCAAAAAGGTGGCCGCCGCCACCGACTGCACCCTGGAGTTCTTCATCCACGGCGCCCTGTGCGTGGCCTTCTCGGGGCAGTGCTACATCAGCCACGCCCACACCGGGCGCAGCGCCAACCGCGGCGAGTGCTCCCAGGCCTGCCGCCTGCCCTACGACCTGTCGGACAAGGACGGCAACCTGGTGGCCAGCAACCAGCACCTGCTGTCCATGAAGGACAACAACCAGAGCGCCAACATCCGCGCCCTGGCCGACGCGGGCATCAGCAGCTTCAAGATCGAAGGCCGCTACAAGGACATGGCCTACGTCAAGAACATCACCGCCCACTACCGCCTGATCCTCGACGGCATCATGGAGGACGCCCCCGAGTACTCGCGTACCTCCGCCGGTCGCAGCACCTTCCTGTTCCAGCCCCTGGCCGACAAGACCTTCAACCGGGGCGCCACCGACTACTTCGTGAACGGCCGGACCGCCGACATCGGCGCCTTCGACTCGCCCAAGTTCGTCGGTGAGCCGGTCGGCAGCGTGATCCGCCTGGACGGCAAACAGCGCCGCCACTTCGACACCACCAGCGCAGTCGAGCTGCACAACGGCGACGGCCTCAGCTTCTACGACCGCAAGGGCGAGCTGGTCGGCCTGCGGGTGAACCGCGCCGAGAAGATCGGCGAGGATTTCCGCGTCCATACGGCCGAACCCCTGCCGCCCGACCTCTTCCCGGGCAGCGGCCTGTTCCGAAACCGGGACCATGAATTCGAGCGCATGCTCGAAAAGAAATCCGCCGAACGCCGCATCGCCGTGGACATGCTGTTCGCCGAAACCACCGACGGCTTTACCCTCACCCTCACCGACGAGTCCGGCGTCTCCGCCAGTGCCAACCTGCCCCACGCCAAGGAGCCCGCCAAGGATGCCGAACGCGCCCTGGGCGGCCTGAAGGACAGCCTTGGCAAACTGGGGGCGACGATTTTCGAGGCTGGCCGCATCGAGCTGCAGCTATCCGCACCGTGGTTCCTCCCCGCCGGCGCCATCAACGCCCTGCGCCGGGATGCGGTGGAGCAGCTCGAGGCCGCCCGCCTGGCCGCCCTGCCACGTCTCATGCCGCGCCCCGCCGTCGAGCCGCCTGTGCCCTACCCCGAAACCGAACTGAGCTACCTGGCCAACGTGCTCAACCAGAAGGCCCGGGACTTCTATCACCGTCACGGCGTCGAACTCATCGAGGCCGCCTACGAGGCCAACGAGCACACCGACGATGCCTCCCTGATGATCACCAAGCACTGCCTGCGCTACAGCTTCAACCTGTGTCCGAAGGAAGTGAAAGGCATCAAGCCCGACCCGATGACCCTGATCAACGGCAAGGAAAAGCTCACCCTCAAATTCGACTGCAAGCGCTGCGAGATGCACGTCATCGGCCGCATCCGCCAGTCGGTCCTCGACACTCCGGCCGTCCCGGTGGTGTTCCATGCCAAGGTGCCTGCGGGCTTCCACGCCCCCCACTGACCCCCACCCATGAAATTCGCTCTCGGCATCATCCTTCTCGCCCTGGCCGTCCTCGTCGGGCCCGTGGTCTGGCAGTTCACCCACTACGACCCCCAGGCCGTGCCCACCTCCGGCCTGCCCTGGCAGATCGAAACCCTGCCCAGCGGCGAGTCAAAGGTCTTCGACCTGACCCTCGGCCGCAGCACCCTGGCCGACGCCCGGACCCGCTTCGGCAACGAGATGCAGCTCGCCATCGTTGCTGAGCCCCAGGAAACCGGCAACGCCGAGGGCTATTACGAAGCCATCACCCTCGGCTTTGTCGCCGGCAAGCTGATCATCACCGCTGACCTGTCGAAGGAAGTCATCGAAGGCATGCGCGAGCGCGCCCCCAAGACCGAATACATGCAGAGCACCACCCGCAAGGCGACCCTGGCCGAAGCCGACCGGGCCGCCGTACTGGCCGCGCCGATCCGCGGCATCGCCTTCATCCCCAGTGCCCAACTGGACGAAAGCGTGATCCTCGAGCGCTTCGGCCAGCCCAGCGAGCGTATCCGCGTGAATGAGCACCTGGAACATCTGCTCTACCCCGCCAAGGGCCTCGACATCGTCCTCGACAGCAAGGGCAAGGAACTCATGCAATACGTGGCGCCAGCCCGCTTCGAAGCCCTGCAGGCTCCCCTGCGCAAGTGAGTCCGGCTTGCCGGGCAGGCAGGCACATCATCGTTTCTGCCCCATAATCCGGACGATCCCCTTCGGAAGGCGCTCCCATGTCGGTCATCCTCGAAGTCGAGCACACCACGATCTACCGCTACCGCAAGCCGGTCAGCTTCGGCGAACACCGCATGATGTTCCTGCCACGCACCAGTCACGACATCCGGGTGCTCACCTGCACGCTGGACGTGAGCCCCGATGCGGAGATCCGCTGGGTGCATGACGTGTTCTCCAACTCGGTCACCCATGTGAACATTCCCGGCCAGGCCGCCGAGCTGAAGTTCGTCGCCCGCGTTGCCGTCGAGCACCTGGGCGTGCGCAATCTCGAACTGCCGCTGGCCGCCTCCGCCGAGGTCTTCCCCTTCGAATACAGCGTGTCCGAGCGCTACGACCTGCGCAACTTCATCGAACCCTGCTATCCCGACCCCAACGGCCATCTGCGCCTGTGGGCCGACCAGTTTCTCGCGCAAGGCCGGCACCGCAAAACCCGCGAGCTGCTGATCGACATCGCCACCGGCATCCGGGAACAGTTCTCCTACACCTCCCGCTACGTGGAAGGCACCCAGTCGCCCCTGCAAACCCTGGAGCTCAAGAGCGGCACCTGCCGCGACTATGCCCTGTTCATGATGGAGGTCGTGCGCCGCCTGGGCTTCGCCGCCCGTTTCGTGTCCGGCTACCTCTACGACCCGGCCCTGGATGGCGGAACCGACGGCATGATCGGCTCGGGTGCCACCCACGCCTGGCTGCAGATCTACCTGCCGGGTGCCGGCTGGCTGCCCTTTGACCCCACCAACAGCCTTTTCGGTGGTGACAACCTGATCCGCGTCGCCTACGTGCGCGACCCGGCCCAGGCCAGCCCCCTCACCGGCAGCTACACCGGCCACGACGGTGACTTCATGGGCATGGAGGTGGACGTCAAGGTACGCAAGCTTGCCGTCCTGCCCACCGACCTCCAGACCCGTGCGTGAGCCGTGGCCAGCCAGTCCGCCGAACGCCGCCGCTGCCTCAGCTGCAACCGCTGGGGCGGCGAGCGTGCGCCAGGCAAAGAGCCCGACACCGTGGACTATGACGAAAACAATGACCGCGGCCCCTGCCAGGAAGGCCCCTGGCACGGTAGCAGCCGGCGCGGCCCACGCAACGCCTGCGGCCAGTGGGTCAGATGGATCGCCCTCGGCCCACCCCCGCAGCTACCCGCCCCCGAAACCCGCGACAATCCCGCCCCATGAACACGGACACGCCTGAGTTCCTCGTCGCCTGCCTGTGCGCCGCCTGGTGCGGCACCTGCCGGGACTACCAGCCGGGCTTCCACGCGCTCGCTGCACGTTTTCCCGCGGCCCGTTTCCTGTGGATCGATGTGGAGGACGACGCCGACCTGGTCGACGACTACGACGTGGAGAACTTCCCCACCCTGCTCATCCAGCGCGACGACACGGTGCTCTTCTTCGGCACCATGCTGCCGCACCTGGAGCTGCTGCAGCGCACCCTCGAGAGCTTCCATACCCAGACGCCCGAGGAGAGCCGTTACCATGCCCATGCCGATCCCCTGCGCCGTAGCTGGCAGACCGAACGCAACCTGAGACGCGCCCTGGCCGCCAGAAACACCTGACAACCACAACACGGAGACCCTGCCCATGGACGACTGCATTTTCTGCCGCATCGTACGCGGCGAGCTGCCCGCTTCGAAGATCCACGAGGACGAACACACCCTGTCTTTCCTCAACATCATGGCGGCCCACCCTGGCCACGCCCTGGTCATCGTCAAGCCCCACGTGGCCAACATCTACGACCTGGATGAGACCCTGTCGGCGGCCATCTTCCAGGCCACCACCCGGGTCGCCCGTGCGGTCAAGGCTGCCACCGGCTGCGACGGCATCACCCTGTTCCAGGCCAATGAAGTGGCCGGCGGACAGACCGTCTTCCACTTCCACATCCACGTGCTGCCCCGCTTCAACGACGACAAGCTGCTACCCTTCTGGCCCGCCAGCTCCCCGAGCCGCGAAGCCCTGGACGCCATGGCCGAACGCCTGCGAGCCGTGATCTGAAGCCCTTTCCGCCCCCTCACCGGGGCGGGCGCATTCCGTCAACGGCAACACTGCAGCTCACCGCGCCCGCCGACCAAGGCCTGCCACCATGACCCTGCCCTTCCTCAGCCCCGAGGCTCCCTTCGCCATCCTGCTCATGCTGGTTGGCGCCGCTCTGGTTCTGCGCCCGCTGCAGGCCTGGCGCCGTTCGCTGATGAATACCGGCGTGTTCTTCGCCGCCTGTCTCGCGGGCGATCTGCTGGCGGGACTGCTCGCCGGGCAGTTCCAGCCCGCCGCCCTGCGCTGGCTGCGGGAGATGGCCGTGTTCGGCGAAGGTCTGGCGGTCATCCGCTACCTCGGTCTGGCCCTCTTCATCGTGGTGCTGCCCAAGATGCGGGTGCACATCTCCGGCATCCTGGCCGACATCCTGGTGATCATCGGCTACGTGGCCTGGGCGTTCCTGCGCCTCAACCTGGCCGGAGTGGAGTTCTCCCACCTGTTCGCCACCTCGGCGGTTCTCACCGCGGTGGTCGCCATCTCCATGCAGGACACCCTGGGCAATCTCCTCGGCGGCCTGGCCCTGCAGATGGACAACTCTCTCGAGATCGGCGACTGGATCCAGATGGGCGATGTCGGCGGGCGGGTCAGCGACATCCAGTGGCGCTATACCGCCATCGTCACCCGCAACGGCGAACGGGTGGTGATTCCCAACAGTCACCTCATGAAAAACCGCTATGCGGTAGTCTGCAACAAACGCCAGGCCGTGCCCCAGCAACGGCGTAACATCGCCTTCAACGTGGACCTGTCTGTCCCCCCCGCGCGGGTCACGGCCGCGGTCCTCCAGGACATCCGGACCGCCCGCATCCCCAACGTCAGCCTCGACCCGGCCCCCCTGTGCCTGCTGATGGACTTCGGACCCGGTTTTGCCCGCTACCAGCTACGCTACTGGCTCATCGACCCGGGCCCGGACGACATCACCGACTCGGACGTCCGTCATCACGTGCTCGCCGCCCTCCAGCGGGAAGGCATCCGTCTGGCCGTGAGCGATCAGACCATCCACCTGGTGCAGGAAGGTGAAGCCCATCGGGGCGAAGTCCGTGCCCGCGAGCTGAACCGTCGCCTCCAGGCCATCTCCCAGATCGACCTTTTCTCGCGCCTCTCCGAGGCCGAGCAGCTCGAGCTTGCCGGACGGCTGGTGAACGCGCCCTTCGCCCGGGGTGACATCGTCACCCGCCAGGGTGCCATCGCCCACTGGCTCTACATCATTGTCAGCGGCGAAGCCGAAGCCTGGTGGCAGCCCCCCGATGGCGGCCCCCAGCGCCTGCTGGAAAAGCGTGGCCCCGGCAGCGTCTTCGGCGAACTCGGCCTGATGACCGGCGCGCCCCGGCGGGCCACGGTGGTCGCCATCACCGACATGGAAGCCTATCGCCTCGACAAGGCAGGCTTCGAGCACATCATCCGCGCCCGGCCGGAACTTGCCGAAGGCATCTCGGCCATTCTCGAATCCCGACTCGAACACTTCCAGGCCCTCGAAAGAGGCCATGCCGAGGGCAAGCCCGCCTCCCTTTCCCCCCAGGGCTCCGACGTCGCGGCCCTGGGCAAGAAGATCCGCGAATTCTTCGGGCTGTGAACCAACCCGCGCCACCCTGACCGTCACCCAGAAAGTACACCCGCACAATGCCCGATTCCCGCCCCCTCATCACAGCCCTCGGCGCCGCCCTTGACGCCCGGCGTGACCTCATCGCCCGGCTGCACGCCGAGGGGACTGACGCCTACCGCCTGTTCCACGGCACCGTTGAAGGCCGCCCTGGCCTCACCGTGGACCGCTACGGCAGCCTGATCCTGACCCAGAGTTTCCACGGCCCCCTGTCCCAAGCCGATGAGGAGGCCCTGGAGGCCTTCTATCTCGAGGCCTTCCCCGACACCGATCATGTCTACAACGACCGCAGCCACGCCAACTCCCGGGTCAGCAACCCGCTGCCGCCTGAGCGCCTGGCCCGCGCCGAAGCCCTGCGGGAGTTTTCCGAACTGGGGGTCAAGTACAACGTCCAAGCCCGCCATGGCGGCCAGGACCCGTGGCTGTTCCTCGACCTGCGCGCAGCGCGTCGGCGCATCATGGCCGAAGCCCCCGAAAAATCCGTGCTCAATGTGTTTGCCTACACCTGCGGCGTTGGTGTGGCGGCGGCCAAAGCCGGCGCCCGGCATGTGGTGAACGTGGATTTTGCCGAGTCGAGCCTCTCGGTGGGCAAAGCCAATGCACGCCTCAACACCCTGCCCTTCCGACCACGCTTCGTGAAGAGCGACGCCTTCGCCGCCATGCGCCAGCTATCCGGCATCGGCCAGCCGAAGATGGTGCGGGGCAAGCACCTGCCCCCCTTCCCCGCGCTGGACAAGCACCGCTTCGACCTGGTGTTCCTCGACCCGCCCCGCTACGCCAAAAGTGCCTTCGGGGTAGTGGACCTGGTCAATGACTACCCCGCCCTGTTCAAGCCCGCCCTGCTGTGCACCCACGAGGGCGGCACACTGGTGTGCTGCAACAATGTGGCCCAGGTGGAGCGTGAGGCTTGGGCGGATCAGCTAGTACGCAGCGCCAAAAAGGCCGGCCGCGAAGTCCGCGGGATGGAATGGATCACCCCGGAAGCGGACTTTCCCAGCAGTGACGGCAACCCGCCCCTGAAGACCCTGCTGCTGCGCGTCTGAGACCGATACTCAATGGCCCGGCCCCTTGCGGGCAGCGCCGGCAGGGGTCACTCCTCGCGCTCCGCGTCGCTCTCCCGGTCGGCTTCAAACCCGGCCTCCTTCGCCGCCAACCGGGCAGCCTCGGCTTCGGCATGGGCGAGCAGCATGGCGGCGCGGCTGTCCGGACTCTCCAGGCTGACCCGGCCAATGGCGCCATCCCGATATTCCTGGAGCAGGATCAGGGACGCCTTCTCGATATCGAGCCCGCCGCCCTTGAGCAGACAGCCCCGGCGCCGGGCAATGGCCTCCACCAGGGCCGGCCCGTCCAGCCCGTCGACGGACAGCTTGTAACGGGCCGCCACCAGGGCCGGGTAGCGGGCCAGCAGCACATCACCGAGAAAGTTGGCCACCGCCTCGTCGATCACCGCGTTGCGGCCAATCGCGTGGCTGGCCGCGAGCATGTAACCGTCGGAATCGTAGGCGATCTTCGGCCACATCATGCCCGGGGTGTCGATGAGCGTGGCCGTGGGCGACAGGTCCAGCACCTGCTGGGTCTTGGTCACCGCCGGCTCGTCCCCCACCTTGGCCACCCGCTTCTTGAGCAGGGCATTCATGAGCGTGGATTTGCCCACGTTGGGGATGCCCATGATCATCATGCGCAGGGGCTTGAGGCGGTCGTTGCGGTGGGGCGCCAGGGGCCGGCACAGGCCCACCACCTTGGCCACGTCGCCGGGCTTCTTGCACGACAGGGCCACCGCATGCACCCCCTTCTGGGCGTTGAAGTGGGCCAGCCACTGGGCCGTGACCGCCGGATCCGCCAGATCGGCCTTGTTGAGGATCTTCAGGCAGGGGCGCTGGCGGTGCACCCGCAGCTCCCGGATCATTGGATTGCAGCTAGCCTCGGGCAGGCGGGCGTCGAGCACTTCGATGACGACGTCGATCCGTTCCATGCTCTCCGCCGCCTTCTTGCGGGCGGAAGTCATGTGACCGGGAAACCACTGGATGGACATGGGCGTGCGCGGAATCAATGTAAGCCCGCCATTATCAGGGCAAAATGTCGCCCTCCCGAAGGAAACTCTGCCGGACATCCCGCACCATGAACCACGAAGAAGTCATCGCCGCCACCCGCGAATGGATCGAAAAGGCCGTCATCGGCCTCAATCTGTGCCCCTTTGCCAAATCGGTCTACGTCAAGAACCAGGTCCGCATCGTGGTCAGTGACGCCCGCCACCTGGACGGCTTCCTGGAGGATCTGGACCGGGAGCTCGACCACCTGGCCGAGGTGGACCCGGAGATCACCGACACCACCCTGCTGGTGCATCCCACGCTCTTCCCCGACTTCCTGCTCTTCAACGACGTGCTCGAAATCGCCGACGAGGCCATCACCGAGCATGAGCTGGACGGCGTGCTGCAGCTCGCCAGCTTCCACCCGGACTTCCAGTTCGAGGGCACCGAGCCGGACGACATCACCAACTACACCAACCGCTCCCCCTACCCCACCCTGCACCTGATCCGTGAGGCCAGCATCGACAAGGCGGTGGAAGCCTTCCCCGAGGCCGAGGAGATCTACGAGCGCAACATGGAAACCCTGCAGAAGCTGGGGATTGCCGGCTGGAAGGCCCTGGGCCTGACGGTTTCGGGGGCCACCAAGAAGCATGGCGAAGAATAAGCCCGCCGCCGCCAAGCCTGCCGGCACACCTGCAGTTCACCCGGAGATCCGCCCGGGTCAATCCATCGAGCTGCTGAAAGAACTGCACATCCTGACCCGCGACGGCCAACTCAACCAGGACAGCCGGCGCAAGCTCAAGCAGGTCTATCACCTCTACCAGTTCATCGAGCCCCTGCTCGCCGAGGTGCTGGCCGAGACCGGCGACCTGAGCCTGGCCGATCACGGGGCCGGCAAGTCCTACCTGGGCTTCATCCTTTACGACCTGTTCCTCAAGGACAAGCCCGCCGGCACCATCCACGGCATCGAAACCCGTGCCGAGCTGGTGCAACGCTCCCGCGAGCTGGCCGAACGCCTGGGCTTTCCGCGCATGCACTTTCTGGATGTGAGTGTCGAGGAGTCCACCCACTCCGGCCAGTTGCCGGAGCGCATCGACGTGGTCACGGCCCTGCATGCCTGCAATACCGCCACCGACGACGCCATCCAGTTCGCCTTTGCCAAGGACGCGCGCTTTGTGGTGCTGGTGCCCTGCTGCCAGGCCGAGGTGGCCAGCGTGCTGCGCCAGAACAAGAACGCCAGCTTCGGCAAGACGCCCCTGTCGGAGATCTGGCGCCATCCCCTCCACACCCGGGAGTTCGGCAGCCAGCTCACCAACGCCTTGCGTTGCCTGCAGCTCGAGGCCCATGGCTATCAGGTGACGGTCACCGAACTGGTGGGCTGGGAGCATTCCATGAAGAACGAACTGATCATTGCACGGCACACGGGCGCGCCGCGCAAGAATGCCGGCGAGCGCATCGAAGCCATTCTCGGTGAGCTGAATCTGACCGAGCTGCGGAGCCGCTTCGCGTGCTGAGCGTCGAGCTGGCCCTGGCCCTGGGGCTCGCCGCCGCCTTTGCCCCGCGCCTGCCCCATCTGCGCCGACGCTACGACGCGACGGCCCTCAGCCCGATCACCCGCCGCCCCGAGGCCGACCCCGGTGACGAAGCCCTCAAGGCACGCCTGAACGCCTGGGTCCGCGACGGCGCCGGCAGCGGCGCAGCCCTTCTGCCGTGGGCCACGGCCCACCTTCCCACCCCGCTCTCCCGCCTGCAGCTACCGGACGGACAGGAAAATGCGGTGCGCCATTTCGGCTATCGTCTGGCGGGCTATCACCAACTCGATGAGCGCGGCCGCCTCGGCGGAATTCTCTACCGCATCGGCGTGCAGATGCGCCCCCTGCTGTGGTTTCTCCCCCGGCGCCCGGACGAGCCCTGGGACGATGCCTGGCTTGATGAGGTGGATGACAACCGCCTTGCGGCCCTGGCGCGCTGGATACCCCGCCGCCCGACCCTGATCGTGCTTGACCGCCTGTCGGCAAGCCGCGTTGAGCAGATCGCCGCCGCCCTGGGCACCGCGGCCGGGAAGGCAGAACATCCGATCCGCCTGCTCGTGCTTGAAGCAAAGACGATCCAGCCCCACCGGGCGCGCGGGGAAAAACCTTAGCTCGCAGCCCGAACTCGCGACGGGCGGCACACGCTCAGCGGAAGGGGTAGGCCCGCATCTTGGCCGGCGGTGCGACCGGTGCCGCCTGAGTCGCGGGTGGCAGCACCGAATGGGGACGGTAGCGCAGGGGCACCGGATAGACGGGTACGGAATAGACCGGCTGCGCCGACATCCGCGACAGGCGCTCGGCCTCGTCCAACTCGGCCTGACGCCGCTGCGCCTCGATCTGGCGCTGCATGTCCTCGTAACGCCGCCGCTCGGCAGCCTCCCTCGCCCTGCGCGCCTCCAGCTCGCGCGCTTCACGCACCAGGCCTTCGCTGCGCGACATGGCCGCCGCCTGCTCTTCCCGGCTCAGGGGCGGCGGCGTCTCCACCCGGCTCACCTGACTTCCACCTCCGCAGGGTCCGTCGGTATAGGTGACCTTGCCATCGACACCGACGCACTTGTTCACGGCGACAGCCGACGGCGCGATGACCGCCATGGCCACCGCCAGCGCTGCCACCACACTCGCCCGCAAACCGCTGCGTGCCACGCCATTTACCACCATATCCACTCCACTCGGCTCCAGAAACACCCCGGGGACGCCCGCCCCCTTCAACAGATTAGGCCGACCCGCCCCCCAGCGCCAGCATGACAACACGACAGGCAGGGGCCATCAAACAGGCCAAAACGGATCGGATACCGGGCATCGCCCTGCCGAGCCTCCCGGTGATCGCGCGCCAAGGCCCATCCACAAGCCTGCCAGTTTGGCAGACAGCACCTGTCAATATGACTTGACCAATCCCGCCACGATAGCCGGCACAAAAACATAACCCAATAAAAACATCCACTTGTGCCATGCAGGAGGTCAGGCACGCTACCTGCTGAATAGATGGCAAGGAGGATAGATTGATGAGCCCAACCATCAGGGTATTGAGTTTTGTTCTGCTGTCCCAGCTCTCGTCCGCAGTCCCGGCTGCCGAGTTCATTGCCGGACTCAAGCCCGATCGGCGTCCCGCGGAGCCTCCCCGGACGATGACAGTCGTGATCGACCAGGCCCTGAAGGAGCAGCGTCTGAAGGGCATCTCCCAACCCTGGCCCGGCAATCTGGAAGCCATCGCCGCCCAGGGCAACTGGTACTCCCCCCTGTTTCAACCCGGTCTGCCCGGGCCATACGACCTACGTGGTCTGCATGCCCGATAGCCGGAGAACCTGTCGTGACGACCTCCGGTCGCCGCGATGCTCCCGGATGCCCCCACCCCGTGAGGCCTCCGGATTCAACCCGCATCTCAATTCTGTCAACGAAGGAGAAACCCCATGAAGTCTTTCGGCAAACTCGTTAGCTGTTCCGCCCTCGCCATCGCCCTCTGCGCAGCGCTGCCCGTCTCGGCCAAGGACGATCAGAAGGGTATGTCCGGCATGTCCGGTATGCAGGGTCAGAAAGGCATGTCCGGCATGTCGGGCATGGAAGGCCAGAAAGGCATGAGCGGCATGTCCGGCATGGAAGGTCAGAAGGGCATGAGCGGCATGTCGGGCATGCAAGGCCAGAAGGGCATGAGCGGCATGTCCGGTATGGAAGGCCAGAAGGGCATGAGCGGCATGTCTGGCATGGAAGGCCAGAAAGGCATGAGCGGCATGTCCGGCATGGAAGGCCAGAAGGGCATGAGCGGCATGTCCGGCATGGAGGGCCAGAAGGGCATGAGCGGCATGTCCGGCATGCAAGGCCAGAAGGGCATGAGCGGCATGTCCGGCATGCAAGGCCAGAAGGGCATGAGCGGCATGTCTGGTATGTCCGGGAACAAGGCCAAGAAAGCCAAGAAGGCCAAGCAGCAAGGAATGTCAGGCATGTCCGGGATGTCGGGCATGTCCGGCATGTCCGGCATGGAAGGCAAGTAACCCTTCCTTTCACGGCCCCGCAAGGGGCCGTTTCCTGCCGCGGTCAGCGCGTCTGCCGGGCATGTACTGAGAGGTTGTCATGGTGGTCAGTCTAAGAACAATACGCTTCTCCGCCGCACTGCTTCTGTTGCTCGTATCCGGAGGACGGCTCGTCGCCGCCGGCTCCGCCGACAACACGCCGCAGACAGCGCACGATTACCAACGCGCGCGCTATAGCGCGCTGCATTTCAAACCGGCCATCGCATCCGCAAGCAATGCGGACTGCCTTGCCTGCCACGCGGAAGTACTCAAACCCTCCGTCCGGGAGCGCTCGCCGGCGGGCGTCAAGGCCGCCGATGCCAAGGCGTGGTATCAGCAGGTATCGACTTACCAGGGTGCTCAGGACACCTTTCATCGCCGTCACCTTGAAAGCGATTTCGCGCGGACGACCATGTCGCTCCAGTGCACCACCTGCCACGAAGGACACGATCCCCGGGACGAGCATCCGCTGAGTTCAGCGAGCGCCCAACGGGAGGGCGGCTTCCGCCTGCGCAAGAGCGTCACTCCCGAAACCACCTGCCTCAAGTGTCACGGCCAGATGAACACCGCCGTGATGGGTCTGCCCGGCCCCTGGCACACCAGCCGCGAGATGTTCCAGAACGACTGTCTCACCTGCCACGCGGCGATCCGCACCAACCGGCACCAGGTGAGTTATCTGAAGGCCGACGCCATCGAGACCGCCGGCAAGGGCAACGGCGATGTGTGCTACGGCTGCCATGGTGGCAGGGCCTGGTATCGCACGACCTACCCCTATCCACGCCACGCCTGGCCCGGGATGGCCGACGAGACACCGGACTGGGCCAAAGGACGGCCAACGGAATCGGAAGCGCGCTTCCTCACCGGGGACAGGGCAAAAGGACAATCAAAATGAAGATCGAATTCAAGGGCGCCAACCCGGATATCCCTAACCAGACGGGCCGGCGGGATTTCCTGAAAGTCATGGGTGTCGGCGCCGGTCTGGCCGGGCTCGGCGGCTTGACCGTGGCACCGCGGGAAGCATCGGCCTTTGCCTACGAGCCCTATCCCACCGACGACCAGCTCACCACCGTTGTCACCTCCTGCGCCCACAACTGCGGCTCACGCCACATGCTTGTGGCCCACAAGAAGGGCGACGTGATCGTGCGCCTGTCCACCGATGACGGTCGCTACCAGAAGGGGGGCGCTTACGGAAAGGACACCGTCGACGAGCCCCAGCTTCGTGCCTGCCTGCGCGGCCGCTCCTACCGCTCGCGGCTGTATTCGCCCGAGCGTCTGCTGTACCCGATGATGCGGGTCGGCAAGCGCGGGGAGGGCAAGTTCAAGCGCGTATCGTGGGACGAGGCGCTCGACTTCCTTGCGCACAAGATGGTCGAGCTGAAAAAGACCTACGGCCCCACCGCGATCCTCGACCAGAGCTACGCCGGTGCATCGTATGGCGTCTTGCACAAGTCGGACCAGATCGAGGGCCTGCTCGGGCGCTTTCTGGGCATGTTCGGCTGCCGCACCAATAGCTGGTCGGTGCCCAGTTATCAGGGCACCACCTTCTCCAGCCGCATCACCTTCGGCACCATCGAGGATGGCAACGAGGACGATGCCTATGCCCACTCGAAGCTGATCATCATGTGGGGCTGGAATCCGGCCTACACCTTCCACGGCGGCAACACGTTCTACTACATGCGGATGGCCAAGCAGCGCGGCTGCAAGTTCGTGCTGGTGGACCCGCAATACACCGATTCGGCATCTGCCTACGATGCCTGGTGGATCCCCATCCGCCCCAATACCGACGCCGCCATGCTGGCCGGGATGGCCCATGTCATCTTCAGCGAAAACCTCCACGACCAGAAGTTCATCGATCGCTTCGTGCTCGGCATGGACAAGGGAACCCTGCCCCCGGAGCACCAGGATGCCGAGAGCTTCAAGGATTACATCCTCGGTACCCGGGATGGCATCCCCAAGTCGGCCGAATGGGCCGAGGCCATCTGCGGCGTGAAGGCCGACGACATCCGCAAGCTGGCACGCATGTACGCGACCACCAAACCCGCTGCGCTGAAAGCCTCCTGGGCACCCGGTCGGGCTGCCTACGGCGAGCAATACAACCGCATGGCCGCCGCGGTGCAGGCCATGACCGGCAACATCGGCAAGCTGGGCGGCTGTGCCGAGGGCGTGGGCAAGGCCTGGCACTCCGAATCCATCGCCTACCCCTACGACGAGTTCGCCAACGTGTGGTTCGGATCGATCAAGTCGGATCGCTGGGCCCATTGCGTGCTCAACTACCCCAACGTACGCCGGGAGGAAGTCGGCCTGTGGCCGCGGGAAGACGAACTGGACGGTCAGATCCCCAATATCCGGGCCATCTTCTGGCAGGGATCGGACTGGTTCAACCAACTCACCAACATCAACAAGGAAATCCAGGCCATCGAGAAGCTGGACCTGGTGGTGTGCATGGACTCGACCATCACGCCATCAGGCATCTGGGCCGACGTGCTGCTCCCCGTGGCAACCCACTTCGAGCGGCACGATGTGGCCTTGCCCTGGTACAAGGGCCACTACTACATCCATCGCCCGAAGGTGATCCAGCCCCTTGGCGAGTCCCGCTCCGATTTCCAGATCTTTACCGAGCTCGCCTACCGTCTCGAGGCCATCGACCCGACGGTGAAGGACTTCGGCAAGCGCTACAACCCCCGCGCCACCCGCGACTACTTCCACAACGCCGACCCGGTGGACGAGGCCTATCTTTCGGCCTGGTGGAACGGCAAGGTGCGCCCGCACCAGGGCGTCACCATGAGCTGGGAGGAGTTCAAGAAACACGGGGTCTACAAGTTCGTCTTCAAACGCCCCCTGGTGGCCTTCCGCGATCAGATCGTCAAGGGCGAACCCTTCGAAACCAACTCCGGCAAGATCGAGATCTTTTCGCCCTATCTCGCCGAGATCGACGACTGGACCAAGACCCAGTACGGCTATGCCATCCCGCCCATTCCCAAGTGGATCGAGCCCTTCGAGTCCCTCAACAGCCCCCTGACCAAGGACTACCCTTTCCACCTCATCAGCCCCCACCCGCGCTGGCGTACCCACTCGATCTTCCACAACATCCCGTGGCTGCGCGAAACCTACGACCAGGAACTGACCCTCAACGCCTCCGATGCCCGCCGGCTCGGCATCCAGACCGGCGACACGGTGGAAGTCTGGAATGCGCGCGGCAAGTGCGTGGTTCCGGCCTATGTCACCGAACGCTGCCTGCCCGGCGTGGCGGTGCTCTTCGAGGGTGCCTGGATGGACCTGGACGAGAACGGCGTGGACCGCGCGGGCAACCCTGACTTCCTGACCCTCGACGAACCGAGTCCGGCCGGTGCTTTCGCCTACAACACCGCGCTGGTCAACGTGAAGAAGTCCGAACTTGCCCATCGTCCCGGCTGGGACGAGCTCGCCACTGCGCGCTCCAGCGTGTTCCGGCGCGACTACTGAACGCATCGCCAGCGACGCAGAAGGAGTACATAGCTATGGCTGACAAGAAGACCATCCGCAAGCTGGGGGCCGAGGCCCGGGCCCAGGTGCCCGACGCCCAGGCCCGCCGCGACGCGGCGACCTACGAGCCGGTCAAGCCGGCAAAGCAGCTCGGCTTCATCCACAACAACATGGACTGCATCGGTTGCCGCGCCTGCGAGATCGCGTGCAAGGACAAGAATGGCCTTGCCCCCGGGCCGCGCTTCCGTCGCGTGATGTACGTGGAGGGCGGGCAATTTCCCGACGTCTTTGCCTACAAGGTGAACATGTCGTGCAACCACTGTGCCGAACCGGCCTGCCTGCCCACCTGCCCCACCGGCGCCATCTGGAAACGTGCCGACAACGGCATCGTGGATATCGATTCCACCCTCTGCATCGGCTGCCGGCGCTGCGAGGCCGCATGCCCCTATGGCGCCCCCCAGTTCGACCCGGTCGACAATCTGGTCAAGAAATGCAACATGTGTGTTGACGAAATCGACGCCGGTCGCAAACCCTACTGTGTGATGGCCTGCATGATGCGCGTGCTCGACATCGGTCCCATCGATCAGTTGCGGGCGGGCTTGATGAACACCAAGGCAATGGTCAAGGGCGACAAGCCCGTGCGCCAGGTGCAGCACATGGCCAGCCCTGAACTGACCAACCCTTCCATCGTCTTCATTGCCCATCCGAAGGGACGCGTCGAATGAGCACGTCCAAGCTCGAACCGGCACCACAAGCCACCGCCCTGCCCCTGGAAGCGGCATCCGAAGACCTGGCTGCACTCGCCTGGCTGCATGAGTCCGAACGGGACGTGAGCACCCTCGGCCGCCTGCACGCCGGGGGCTTCCCCGATGGCTTGACCCTGGCCCGGCCGGACATGCCGGCCGTCACCGACATGGAGCAGGCGCTGGCGGTGATCCGCCAGGTGGGCGCGGAGGAACAGGCCGCACTCCAGGATGACCTCGACGCCGACTTCGCCGGCATCTACCTCACCCACGCCCTGCGCGCCTCGCCCTGCGAATCCGTGTGGCTTGATGAGGAGAACCTGATGATGCAGGGCCCCAGTTTCGCGGTGCGCGACTGCTACCGCAGGCACGGACTGTCGGTCGCAAACTGGCGGCACATTGCCGACGACCACCTCGCCAATGAACTGGCCTTCGTTGCCTATCTGCTGGCCAAAGGCCATGGCGGCGAGGCCCGTCGCTTCATCGACGAACACCTCATGCAATGGTTGCCGCGCTTCGCCGGCCGGGTGACCGAGCGCGCCTCGACCCGCTTCTACGCGGCCCTGGCAGGGCTGACGCTGCAAGTCGTCGAGAGTCTGCAGCAGCGGCTGCCGGCCAGCGGCTGAAGCCCGTGTCACCGCGCCTGTGGATGTCCCTCTCAGCGGGTGTGAATAAATCTGCTGCACGATCCGATTTCGCCCCTGCGATGCTCACCGTA
>ERZ795056.687-NODE-687-length-41937-cov-14.093453_pt1 | contig 41937 bp, 31 predicted proteins | sample MGYA00375140_ERZ795056 | MGnify/ENA primary metagenome ERZ795056 (study PRJEB30185, sample SAMN05720227) | activated sludge metagenome | isolation source: Anaerobic digester | place: USA | collected 2015-03-09 ...
GAAAAATATAACAGGGATCAGCATGGCCACCACGGGTATCCCGATGAGCCGGAACAGGCGGTCGTCGAAACCCAGCAGGGTGCAATCCTTTTGTTTATTTTTCATGATGATGCCGGTTTAACCTTTTTTCAGGTTGTAAAACGCGATCGTGTCCAGAATGCCTTGTTCGTATGAAATAGGCTGGTACTGAAAATGTTGTTCAAATTTGGTGGAATCGAACCAGTACGGCTGTTCGTTCTGGTAAATCATTTCCACCATTTCACGCATGATGGGTACAAACAGGCCGATGAGCCGGGTGATCGTTTTCGTTGCCACCTGCACGCCTTTGTACGGCACGCCCATGTCCTTCGCTACCAGTTGGATCAGGTCTTTCGGCACCGGCGGAGGGTTGTGCGTGGGCAGGTGCCAGGTTTGATTAAAAGATGTGGGGTCGCCGGCCAGCAGCGCCAGCCCTTTGGCGCAATCGAGGGTATACGACATGGAGTGCGGCATGTCGGGATTTCCGAGCCACTGCGCTTTTTTGCCTTCTGCGTAGTTCTTGAAAACCGTTTGATAAAACATACTTTTTTCGTCGGCCCAGGGACCGTAGAAATCGGCCGACCGGGCGATGCTGGCTTTCAATTCGCCGCGCTGAACGGCATCCAGCAGCATAGTGGCTATTTTAGCCCGCACCTCGCCTTTTTTACTGCTGGGCCGAAAGGGCGTTTCTTCCGTCATTTTCCCTTCCACGGGTCCGTACATGTACACGTTGTCGAAGAAAACAAGCGGCACGTTGGTTACCGCACAGGCACGGATGGTGTTTTGCATTACCACCGGCCATTTTTCCTGCCATATTTTGGTGTTGTAGTCCAGGCCGACCAGCAGGTAAGCCACCTTCGAACCACGAACTGCTTCCGTCAGTTCGGGCAGGTTGAACACGTCTGTTGCGCGCGATTCCGCGCCTGCCAGTGCTCTCCCCGAGCGGGAGAGCAGGCGTACGGCTTGTTTCTGTTCGAGCAAAAGTTGTGCGAGTGGCGTGCCGATAGCGCCGCCTGCTCCTATAATGGTATGCGGTTGCATAACGTGGATTTTTAAAGTTGGTTAAAACTCTATGCGGTACAACACATCCGGGAAAAAGCCGATCTGATAAGTCGTACCCACATTGCCCTTCACTTCGTTGTACCGTATGGCGAATATATTTTTGTTGTTGGTCACATTCTGGAAATCGAGGAAAAAAGTTTGTGACAGTTTGCGTTTGGCGCTGTTCATACGCATACCGATTTTAAAATCCCAGCGGAAATAACCGTCCAGTTTTTCGCTGAAAGCCTGGTCTTCGAACAGGATTTCACGGCCCGCCGCGCGGCTGGCTTCCAGGTTTACGGGCGTGTACGGGCGGCCTCCTGCGAATGTCGCTTTGGTGTCGAGCGTGAGGAAACGGCGTCCCGTGTTGCCGAGTTGAAATTCCTTGCCCGCCAGCACGTTGGCCACGTATTGGCCATTGAAGGCTGTGCTGCGTTCGATGCCGTCCGAACCCTTGTATTTCGAATCGAAGAGACTCACCGTGACCATCCCGTAGTAGCCATGCGAGAAGAATTTTTCGGCGGTCAGTTCCAGTCCCATGTTGGTGCCCGTGCCTTCATTCACCAGCGAACCTTTGTCCGGGAATACAAAATCGGCGCCGGCATTCAGGAGAGAAAAACTCGAAACCGTCAGATCCACCGGCACGTCGGTCAGCCACTGGTAGTAGGCTTCGGCTTTGAAATGCCAGGCAGCGGCGGGTTTGAAATCGTAGCCGAGCACCAGGTGCTGGTTGCGGGTGAAATCGAGGTTTTTGTTGTTGTTCACGTACGAGCCGTCGGACAGCCGTTCGCGGAAAAAGAACACCGGAAGCGGTTGGGTCTGGTGGTGTATGCCGTAGCCGAGGTTGAGCGACTGCCGGGGAGTGAATTTCCAGTTGACTGCTGCGCGGGGCTCCAGTACGAAATCCTCCGTTTCATCGAAATACTGGCTGTGTAAACCGGCATTCAGCGTGAGTTTTTCCGTCAGGCGGTATTGCGTTTGTGCATACACTTCCAGCAGGTTGAAAGCGCCGTTGAAATCGCGTTGCGTTACCCAGTCTGGCTGGCCGTCGCCGTCGTAATCCAACTGGTTTTCGCGGGTGTTGATATACGTGTCGATGTGCTGGTTTTGCAGCAGAAAACCGGTGCGAAGCGTCAGGCGGCTGTTGATCTTGTTGTTGTAAAACGATGACAGGCGATACGTTGTCAGGCCGTCGTTCACGTCGTTCAGTTGAAACGGCTGTCCGTTGCTGTCTTCCTGACGAATATCTTCACTTTTGTACGTGTTTCCGGAGTAGGAAGCGCTCAATACGGTGCGGACAAACGAATGGTCGTTGAGCAGCAGGTTGTGTTTCACGCCGAACACGCCGAATTTCGACACGTTATAGGCATTCTGGTTAGGGTTGGCAAACAGGTCGGTCGTGTCGCTTTCTGCGCCGAAAAAGTCGATAGCGCTCCAGCCGCCGATGCCGAATACGGAAAATTTACCCGCTTTGGTATTGCCCAGATCGACATTGAACGAGAGGTCTTTGTATTGCGGAGTAGCCGTAGTACCCACGTTGATGCCGGCTGCGGAGGCCAGTTCCACAAACGAATGCCGGTAAGCCACCACAAATGATCCGTTGTCTTTTTTATTCAAGGGACCTTCCGCCAGCGCTTCCAGGCCCGAAAAGGCGCCCAACTGGCCCATAAATTCGAATTTCTCCTTGTTGCCGGTGCGCAGGTTGATGTCGAACACACCTGCCGTAGCATTGCCGTATTCGGCTGGAAAAGCGCCGGTGAGAAAATCGGAGTTGGCAATCATATTGGGATTCAGCGCCGAAACCGGGCCGCCGGTAGTGCCCAGCGTGGAAAAGTGGTTGGGGTTGGGCATCGGAATGCCTTCGAGCCGCCACAACACACCGGTGGGCGAATTGCCCCGGATTATGATGTCGTTGCGGGCGTCGTTGTTGGCGGCCACGCCGGCGAAATTGGCTACCATTTTGGCTACGTCGTTGCGGCCGCCGGAGTAGCGCATCACTTCTTCGGTATTGAACTGGCGTGCCGAAATGGTGGCCAGTTCGTTCATCGGCCGGTCTTTGTCGACTTTGGCCGTCACCGTGATTTCATTCAGTTTGGAAAAAGACTCCTGCATGCGCACGTCGAGCAGTACTTCTTTCCCGGCCGTTACGAGCACGTTGCTCACTGTTTGCGGTTCGTAGCCCAGGTAGGTAACGCGCAATGCCTGACGGCCGACAGGAATGTTTTTCAGGGTAAAAATGCCGTTTACGTCGGTAGAGGCACCCACCGGCTGCGCATCGGTGATCAGTTGAACGGTAGCGCCAATCAGTGGCGTTTCCGATTGCTGGTCGTACACGGTACCACGCAGGGTTTGAGTTTGTGCTGCCAGTAAAAAAGGAAGCAGCAAGGCGGGAAGTAAAGTCCAGAGGGTCGTGATTTTCATAAAAGTATCGTTTAAATCGTTTTCGTTCAATGACACGGCAAAGGTGGGCTTACCCTGACGCCGGCCAAAGAAAAAAGCCGTGAATGGTAGAATCCGAAGGGTGAACCGTAGAATAGAAGTGAGACGTGAGAGTTGAGAAGTGAGACGGCGGGAGTGCATGGGCGCATTTTAGTCTAATTTGAACGGTATTTCACGGTCAACTGTCGGGCATTGACTGAAATTTGTGAAACAACCCCTGCCGCTACGCGTTGTCCTTGCTTATGAAACAGACCCTGCTGGTATTATTGATTCTTGGCAGTCGAATGCTGCCGGCCCAGGACATTCCGTTTATCAAAGCCGCACAGATCGATGCCTGGAAACAGGCGGATACCGACACCGTCCGGGTGATTAATTTCTGGGCGACCTGGTGCGCGCCCTGTGTAGCGGAATTACCTTCTTTTGAAAAATTGAACAAGGAATACGCCGGCCGGAAAGTGGAGGTGATCCTTGTCAGCAACGATTTTAAAAAACAGGTGGAAACGAAAGTCAAACCCTTCGTAGCCAAAAAGAAACTGAAAAGCCGGGTGGTTTTTATGGACGAATCCAATCCCAATAACTGGATAGACCGGGTTAGTCCCGACTGGTCGGGTGCTATTCCGGCTACGCTGATTATCGCCAAAAGAAAAAACCAGTACCTGTTTTTTGAAAAACAGTTGACGTATGAAGAACTGGAGGCGGCGGTGCGGTCGGTGCTGGAGTGAGGGATGAGGATTCGAGTATTTGAGGATACGAGTATCTGAAATCAAATACTCGTATCCTTGAATCCTCATATTTTCAAAAATTTCATCACAATAAACTTTATCAACATGAAACAACTCCTTGCATGGTGCGCGGTTGCGGCAACACTCGCCACACTCTCTTTTACCGTTAAGAATCCGGGCGGGTACTCGGTTGGCGATACGGCTCGCGATTTCAGCCTGAAAAATGTGGATGGAAAAATGGTGGCGCTGGCCGACCAGAAGGACGTGAAAGGTTACATCGTCGTGTTTACCTGCAACCACTGCCCGTATGCCATGGCGTATGAAGACCGTGTGATCGCGTTGCACAAAAAATACGCATCGCAGGGTTTTCCGGTGATCGCCATCAACTCCAACGATAAAACCATCGCGCCGGCCGACAGTTACGTCAACATGCAAAAACGGGTGAAGGAGAAAAGTATCCCGTATGCATACCTGTACGACGAAACGCAGGAAATTGCCAAAACCTACGGCGCTACACGTACGCCGCACGTATTTGTGCTGGACGAGAACCGTGTGGTCCGCTACATCGGCGCCATCGACGACAACTCAGAAGAGCCGTCGGAAGTGAAAGAAAAGTATGTGGAAAATGCGGTGGATGCGCTCCTGGCAGGGAAAGAAGTGCCGGTGAAACAAACCAAAGCGATTGGCTGCGGCATCAAGTGGAAAGCCTGAAGATTTAAGATGTAAGATTACATGATTTTAGATTTAAGATTGAAACTGGATGCCCTCTTAAATCTAAAATCATGTAATCTGAAATCATGTAATCGACAAAAATCACTTTTTCCGTTTTCTGAAGTTTCCTCCGTTATTCCGCTGGTTGCTGCTGTTGCTATTGCGGTTATTGCGCTGGTTTCCGTTGTTTCCGCCGCCGGGGCGCTGTTTGCGGTTGCGCTGGTTGTTGCTGTTACTACGGATGCGGTCCTTGTCATGCTTGCCTGCACCGGCCGCCAGTTTGTCGAGCGAATCGTGGCCTTCGTGCAGCGCCAGTTGGCCGTCCGACAGGTTTTCCAGGTCTTCTTTTACGATATCGTCGCTGACGTAGTGCTCTTTGTTCCAGGTTTTGTAGGCCAGTTTCATGTACGAAGCGATGACTTCCACAAATCCCTCCTTTTTAGAGCCTTCGGGCATTTCAATGGCCTTTTTAATCAGGGCCTGAATGCTGTTGCCATAGTGGCGGTAGCGGGTAGCCGATGCCGGGTAACCCAGCGGCGCGGCTTTGGCACGCTCTTCTACGCGGCGAATGATGATGCCGGGAGGAGGCGTGGCATCCAGTTCGTAATCGGCAATTTCGAAGACGTGGTTCCAGAGTTTTTCCCGGTAATCGTCCATATTTTTATTGCCGGAAGGACCCAGTTGGATCATCAGGCCCACAATGGATTCCACGGTTTTTTGCCGCAACCCCGGATTTTCAATGTTTTTGGCGTGGATGATCATCTCCTGAATAGAACGGCCGTATTCCGGGAAGCGGATATGCGAGCGTTCAGTATTGTATTCTATATCTAATCTGTTCATGAATTGGGTTGTTCGAAATGTTGTTGGGTTTTCGGAGTTGTTGAGAGTTGAGGAGTTTAGAGGTTGAGAACGCCGGTTATCCTCATTCCACCGTGACCGATTTGGCCAGATTCCTGGGCTGGTCCACATTACAGCCGCGCAGAACGGCGATATGATATGCCAGCAGTTGCAGCGGAATAACGGACAATAAAGGAGTAAACGGTTCTTCCGTCTCCGGTATTTCAATAGCGAAGTCGGCCAGGTTTTTAATCGTTTCGTCGCCTTCCGTAATGACGGCGATGACCACACCTTTCCGGGCTTTTACTTCCTGTATATTGGAAGCAACCTTTTCGTGCGCACTTTTGTTCGTGGCGATCACAAAAACGGGCATATTCTCGTCGATCAGGGCAATGGGGCCGTGTTTCATTTCGGCCGCCGGGTAACCTTCGGCGTGGATGTAACTGATTTCTTTCAGTTTGAGCGCACCTTCCAGGGCCACCGGGAAATTGTAGCCGCGACCCAGGTAGAGGGCGTTGGGCGCATTTTTGAATTCGCCGGCAATGTATTCCACCTGCTTCTGGCAGTTTTTCAGCAGTTCTTCTACTTTTTGCGGAATGCGTGCCAGTTCCTGCACCAGTTTCTGGTACTCCGATTTGGGCAGGAAACCACGTTCGTAACCAACAATAATCGCCATCATCGTCAGCATGGTCACCTGGCCGGTAAAGGCCTTGGTAGATGCCACGCCGATTTCCGGTCCCACGTGGATGTACGAACCGCTGTGCGTGAGGCGTGCAATGGACGAACCGACAACGTTGACGATGCCGTACGTGAGTGCGCCGCGTTCCTTGGCGAGCTCGAGTGCCGCATAGGTGTCGGCGGTTTCGCCCGACTGGGAAATGGCCAGCACCACGTCGTTTTCGCGTACCACCGGATTGCGGTACCGGAATTCCGAAGCGTATTCCACTTCCACGGGCAGGCGTGCGATTTCCTCGAACAAATATTCGGCGATCATGCCCGCGTGCCACGAAGTGCCGCAACCCAGAATAATCATGCGCTGGGCATTGATGATGCGCTTCATGTGTTCTTCCATACCGCCCAGGCGCATCCAGCCTTCTTCGGCGTCCATGCGGCCGCGCATACATTCGGCGATGGTGGTAGGTTGCTCATATATTTCCTTCAGCATGAAATAGTCGTAGCCGCCTTTCTCCAGTTGTTCGATTTCCAGTTCGATCTGGTGAATGGTGGGCGTCATCACTTCATTGCGCAGGGTTTTGATGGTCAGGTCGCCTTCGAGGGTGCAGGTGGCTACCTCTTCGTCGTTGAGATACACCACTTTTTTGGTGTGTTCCACGATGGGCGTGGCATCGGAGCCGATAAAAAATTCGCCCTTTCCGATACCGATCACCAATGGGCTGGAACGGCGGGCAGCCACAATTTTGTATGGGTCCTGGCGGTCCATTACCACAATGGCGAAGGCGCCGTGCACTTGTGTGAGCGCCTGGCGTACCGCTTCTTCGATGGGCAGGTTTTCCTGCTGCTGTACTTCCTCGATCAGGTGTACCAGCACTTCCGTATCGGTTTCACTTTTGAACGTGTGACCATGCTTGATCAACGCGCTTTTCAGCACGGCGTAGTTTTCGATAATGCCATTGTGTATGAGCATCAGCCGGTCGTTGCCGCTGGAATGCGGGTGGGCATTGGTATCGTCGGGTTTGCCGTGCGTGGCCCAGCGGGTATGGCCCATGCCGATACTACCTTCAGTATTTTTGCCTTTGGTATAATCGACGAGATCGGCCACCTTGCCTTTCTTTTTATAAACGCGCAGGTCTCCGTTTTGCAGGGCAATACCTGCACTGTCGTATCCGCGGTATTCCAGCCGGGCAAGACCTTTGATCAGAATGGGGTAGGCTTTTTTGGAACCGATGTAAGCAACAATTCCACACATATTTTATCTGGTTGGATTGGTGAAAGCTGGTTGTGTTGATGAAGGTTTATAGGTTTATGAGTTTATGGGTTTATAATGGCCACTCAATTGAAATGAACGTCCTGCTACCGAGTGGCCATTATAAACTCATAAACCTATAAACCCTATTTCACTCTCGTATACTTCAACAAAAGTTTCGCAGGGTAGGTTGTGCTTTTGGGGCCGTACAGAATAGATCGCATCGCCGTTCGGCTTTGCAGGTTCACATTCAGGTATACGGTTTTCTTTTTAATATCGCTGCCGGCAGGCAAGTCCACCAGTTCCTGTAAATAATCGGACATATTCTGGTGGTACCTGGTAACGATTCCCGATGATTCGGTTTCCTTGTTAGGGGCTCCGCCAAAATAAGTATAATTATTCAGGGCATTGATGGAGTTATACACATCGGAAGTAAAATCGTATGCCGTATCGGCTACCGAACGCGACAATACCAATTGCGAAGCCGGCTTGAGCAGTGCCGGCAGATCGTTTGGCAGCATCTCGTTGACGGTCAGGAGTAAATCGGCTTCATTCACTGCGATATTTTCCAGTCGGTCGACGTACGGGATCTCGATTTTAACCTTCAATCCCTGTGCACCCTGTACGTACAGCAGGTCATTTGCTTCCAGTCCAATCTGCTGACCCGCAGCGCTGGTACCGTAATCGTGGATAAAATTAGAAAACTTATTGCTGCCCTGGAAAAAATAATCGAACGTGCCGTGAATGGTATCGTTCCGGGTGTAGTACAAGCGGATACGGCTGAAGTTCTGGTCATTCAGGTTGATGGGCAGAATAAGGCCCGGCGTAGCGCCCGAAGAGGTGCTGGTAATTTTCAGGCCGCGGAGTTTGGTATAAAACAAAGAGTCGTCGGCAAGCGTCGCGCTGTCGAGCGCCATGAGTTCCTTTCCGAAATTATCGTCCAGGCGGATTTTAATGTATGCTCCCCTGGCAGTGGTGGAAAACAGGCTGTCCAGTCTGCCCGGTTTGGGCAAAAAGTTGTCAATCCTGCCTATTTCCGTAGTACTAACCGGCAATGAACTGGTAGAATAGTACACTTTGACGGGATCGATGGAATACCCGTCGCTGACGCGTTCTACCCGGATCGTTTGCGGTTGGGTGGAGTCGCCATACAGGCCCGCATTGGCGTACCGCATGTACAGCATGATGGAGTCGAAGCGGAGGGTAGATTCCAGCGCGGTGGGTACGCCCGGCTGAAAGAGGGTGTAGATATCCGCTTTTGTTTTGCCGAAATACGGGTCGGTCATATCGCCGCAGAGAAAATACGGGGCGGTAGAAATCCGGTCGGACGTAACGAGGCTGTCTTCCAGTTCGATGGTGCAGCGGATGGTCAGGGTGTCGGTGAAATCATAATCAGCCAGCTGGTCGCCCAGCAGGTCGGAGCCGAAGGGGCTGGTGCGCGTGCAGGCGGTCCAAAGCATCAGGGCCGTTACAAGGAATGCGGCGAATACGGGGAATTTTTGTTTCATGTTTTCTTAAAAGACGAGGGAACCGGAGCGTATTACACTCCGGGCTCCCTCGCCGATATTCTGAATTAATCTTGAAAATTCAATACGAAAAGCCTATTGAGGCACTTCGGCTTCGAGCAGGCTGCGGAAAAATTCGCCGTGGTTGGCGAGCATTTCCTCCGTTCCTTTCCAGGGGAGAACGGGTTTGTCCTGCGCGACGGACAGGTAATCAACGCTGGTGTCCACCGAATCGCTGCCGATGATCAGTGCATCCGCATAAGTAGCAGCGCCTTTGTGCATGGAAATGCCGTCTCCGTCGCGGAAGGATTCCAGGTCTTTTTTCGACAGGTTGTTGATTGCTGCCTTTTCCATAAAGCGGTCGCCGCCTTCGCGTTCGCGCGGGGTGCCGTATACGGAATACACGAGTTGCGAGTTGGCAAAAATCGGTTCCGTCTTGTATGCGGTGCGCAGGTACAAGGGGATGAGGCTCGTCATCCAGCCGATACACAGCACGATGTCGGGCGCCCAGCCGAATTTTTTTACCGTTTCGATCGCACCTTTGCAGAAAAACGCAGCGCGGTCGGGGTTGTCTTCGAACGGTTCGCCGGATTCATCTTCAAAAATGGCTTTCCGTTTGAAAAAGTCTTCATTGTCAAGGAAATAAACCTGCAAACGCGAGTTTGGCAGGGAGGCTACTTTGATGATGAGCGGGTAGTCGTCGTCGTCGACGATGATATTCATCCCGGAAAGACGCACTACTTCGTGCAGGCGGTGGCGCCGTTCATTCACTACGCCGTAACGCGGCATCAAAATCCGCAATTCGTACCCGGTATCCTGTAAATACTTGGGCAATTTTGCCACTAGTGATGATATCTCTGGGCCTTCCGTGTACGGCTCCAGTTCCTGGGTGATAATAAGCAAACGCTTCTTTTCCATGTTATCAGATAACCAGACTTGATTGGTGTATAAATCCCTGTAAGCAATTGCCGCCGGTTTTTCGGTGCAGGCTTCCGTTTTAGGCCTGAAAAGAAATTTGTCGGGCGACATCGGGCGTTTGGCAAAACCTTTGTTCTGACAAATCCGGTGCAAAAGTATAAAAAATTGCGGGTTATTTTTGTATCTCCGGGGGAGTATAAAATTATTGGGGTCCGTTTTTAACCAAATTTGGTTACTGTTATTGGTTATCGGTTATTAGTTATCAGGGTGGTGGTGGGCCATTTGCACAGATTCCTGGCTGCCCAATCGTGGTGCCAAAAATCTGTACAAATGGCCCACCACCACCCTGATAACTAATAACGTATAACCAATAACTAAATACGCTCCAGTACCCGAAACACATACGCCCACTCGTTCTTTTCGTCGGGTTCATGCGCTTCGCGGGCCGTTTCCCGCCATTCCTCCGGGTTGATTTCAGGAAAGAAAACATCTCCATCCACCTCCAGGTTCACTTCGGTCAGGTAAATTTTATCCCACAAATGGCTGCTTTCGCGGTAAATCGCGCCGCCACCGATGATAAACGCTTCCGTTTCACCATTGTCGTAGGCCATGCCGAGCGCTTCTTCCAGCGAATGCGCCACCAGCACACCTTCGGCGGTAAAAAACGGGTCGCGGGTGATCACAATGTTCGTTCGTTTGGGCAGCGGCCGCCCGATGCTGTGGAAGGAGTTGCGGCCCATGATCACGTGGTGATCGAGCGTCGTGCGTTTGAAATACTTCAGGTCGGCCGGCAGGTACCAGGGTATCTGGTTGTCTTTCCCGATAACATTTCGGTGAGCGACGGCGACAATGGCGGAAATGAGCATGGTGGAGGGAGTTGATAGGTTGACTGGTTGGTTTAGGGGCTGATTGTTTACAGGTTTATAGGTTTATAGGTTTATAGGTTTACAGGTTTATGTCCAGCGGCTCGGGTTACTTGCAGTTCTTCCTTATCCCGGGTCGATGGACATAAACCCATAAACCCATAAACTATAAACCCCTAAACTATAAACCCCTAAACCTATAAACTCATAAACCATCAACCTACCTTCGCAGCGGCATTCATTCACAAAGATACGACGTGCAATTCGACGATTTAATCGGTCAGGACAGAACCAAACATTTTCTGCTGCAACTGGCGGCCGGCGAGCGTGTACCGCACGCCCTGCTCTTCCTCGGCCCTACCGGGAGCGGCAACCTGGCGCTGGCAGTCGCCTTCGCCCAACTCCTGCAATGCGAACACCCCGGCCCGCAGGGCGCCTGCGGCGTGTGCAACGCCTGCCACAAAGCCGAAGCGTTCGTTCACCCCGATATTCACTTCTCTTTTCCTACGGTGGGCGCCAATATGGTGAGCACCAACTACCTGAAAGAGTGGCGGGCTTTTTTGAACAACAACCCCTACAGCGACGTCAATACCTGGCTGCAACAACTCGGCGCCGACAACAAGCAGGGCAATATCACCAAAGACGAGTGTAATGCCATCATCAAAAAACTGAGCCTCACCACCTTCGAAGGCCGCTACAAGATTCTGGTGATGTGGATGCCCGAATACCTGGGTAAAGAAGGTAACCGGTTGCTGAAACTCATCGAAGAGCCGCCGGATCAGACCATTTTCCTGCTCGCTGCCGAAAACCAGGAAGCCATCCTGAATACCATCCTTTCCCGCTGCCAACTGGTGAAAACCGACCTGCTTAGCGATGAGGAAATTTCCGAAGGACTTGCCCAGCGGCGCGGCCTCGACGCAACACGGGCCCGGCAGATCGCCTTTTTGGCGGGTGGCGATTTTGGCGCGGCCCTGTCGCTGGCCGACAACCCGGAAAACGACGATGCACACCTGCTGCTCGACTGGCTGCGCAAATGCTGGCGCGGAAATCCGGTTGAACTGGTAAAATGGACGGATACCTTCGCCCAGTTGGGCCGCGAAAACCAGAAACAGTTTCTACAGTACGGGCTGCATTTCCTGCGTGAAATGATGTACCTGCTGGCTACCCAAAGCAATGCCATCCGCCTGCGCCCCGAGGAATTCACTACCGCGCAAAACATGGCAAAAGTGCTTGATTTTGAAAAGATTACGCAACTCGCTGCCCTGCTCAACGACAACGTTTATTACATAGAAAGAAACGCCAATCCGAAAATCCTTTTCCTGGATACCTCGATTGCCATGCACCGCATCTTTAAAAGCTGACCAAATGAAAAAACTGAGCCGCGCCCTCGGCGTGGTGTTCCTGACTGCCCTGATCGGACTGGGCATCCTGGCCACAGCCTACCAGTTTAATGACGGAAAAATCAACCAGGCCGTCGTGGGCAGTATCTTCATCGGCATGGCATTTCCCAATTTACTGGTGGCCGGCGTCATGCGCATGTTTCGGCACCGGGCCGGTTTTTATTTTCTCTGGACCGGCCTCGCCTGCCTGCTCACCGGCGTCGTGGTGCTGATAACGAGTTAAGCGAAGAAACGTGCTCAACGGGCAATTCGATACCCAATGTTCGCTCATTTCTCACTTCGCGCTTTTCACTTCTAATCTTTCGCATATCTTTACACATTCTAAACTGATTATTCTCTCTTGAAATCAATATAATACAATATGGGATGTGTTGGATGTTCCTGCTCAACCGGGAAGGATACAGCGAGCGGGTGTAAAAGCAACGGCGGTTGCGCTACAGGCGGCTGTAACCGCCACAATACATATGACTGGATTACGGCACAGGGTATCAATGACGCCCGCCCGTTCGATATAGTGGAAGTGAGTTTTAAAAACGGCTCCCGCAAAGAGTTTTTTAAAAATCCTCCGTTTACCCGCGCCACTACCGGCGACTGGGTTATTGTGGAATCGATGTCCGGTGGTTTCGATGTTGGTAAAGTCTCGCTTTCGGGCGAACTGGTACGCCTGCAGATGAAACGCAAACGCGTACGCCCCGATGCCCGCCTGTCGACCGTGGTGCGCAAAGCCCACGAACGCGATCTGGAACGCCTCGACGAGGTGCGCGGCGATGAAAAAAGTATACTCATTCAGGCCCGCGCCATTGCCCGCACGCTCGATCTCGATATGAAGATCGGCGACGTGGAGTTTCAGGGCGACGGCCGGAAATGTACCTTTTACTATACCGCCGACGGCCGGGTCGACTTTCGCGAACTGATTCGTCATTATGCCCGCGACTTCAAAGTAAAAATTGAAATGCGCCAGATCGGCGCCCGGCAGGAGTCGGCACGTATCGGCGGGCTTGGCAATTGCGGTCGCGAACTCTGCTGCTCTACCTGGCTCACGGAATTCAAAAGCGTGAATACGGCAGCCGCCCGATACCAGAACCTGGCCATCAACCAGACCAAACTGTCGGGTATGTGCGGCCGCCTGAAATGCTGCCTCAACTACGAACTGGATACGTACATCGATGCGCTGGAAGATTTTCCCGACCGTGCCGAACGCCTGAAAACCGGCGCCGGCCTGGCCATCCTGATCAAAACGGACGTGTTCAAGCGCCTGATGTACTATACCTATGCCGACGACCGCAGCAAATTCATTGCTGTTCACGTCGACCAGATCTGGGAGGCATTGGATATGCTGAAATCGGGTAAAGTGCCCGGCAGCCTCGAAGACATTCTGGCCATGGCGCCGCAAGTGGAATCGGATGAGCCGGATGAAGCTGAGCCCGATTTCGAAAACGTGCACGACGTGATCCAGCTGCCGCTCGAAAAGCGCAAAAAGAAAAAGAAGAAAAACAAGAGCAATCGCGACCGCTCTCAAACCGCCGCCGCAGCCGTAGAAAAGGCTGCCCAGCAGGACGATCTGTCGCAAAAGCAACCACCGCGCCGGGATGACCGCAACCGCCGTCCCGACAACCGGCAGCAGCAGCGCCCGCCACAGCAACAGCAGCAACAACAGCGTCCGCCGCAATCGCAACAGCCCAGAAAGGATGCTCCGCCGCCGCAGGCCAGAAAGGACGCCCCGCCGCAGGCGCCAAGACCTCCACAGGCGCCGCCGCCGGAAAATCGTCAGACGCCGCCGCCTCAACCACGCAAGGAAGGCGATCAACAACAACGCCCGCCTGCTGATGATAAAAACGCCGGCAAAGGAAATTTCAAAGGCAACAACCGCCGTCGCGACAAGCGGCCCCCTTTTAAAGGTGTGTAGTGTTTGGTGTTTAGTGTTTGGGGGAGCGTTGCCCTTGGTTAAGCAAATAGATTAGCCAAGGGCAACGCTCCCCCAAACACTAAACACCAAACACTACACACTAATCAGTTACCAGTACGCCGGCCGCTTCGAACGAAACCTCGCGTGTAGGCTGGGTGATAGCGTTGATTTCCTCTTTCGTTTTGCCGGCATCTTCCGCATAATGGCGCAACATTTCCACTGAAGTAGTTTCCACGTAGGCATAGCCGTCTACGACGACGTGTTTCCCGGCCAGGTCTTTCGGCATGAAGAAAGCGTAGTCCTTGAAGGTCACGCGCATCTCCGGCACACCTGCTTTGTCGGACACCAGGGTCATCCAGCATCCTTTTTTCTGACACACCTCGTTTACCTTACCTTTTACTTTGGCCGGCAGCGAGTCTACTTTGGCCATTTTCGGCATAAGGGCTTCGTAAGCCAGGGCGTTTTTGGCCTCCACTTTGGCTCCAAAGTTTTTAGGCGCTGCAGCCTGACTGGTTTCGCTTGTTTTCCGGGCACAGGAAGCGAGCAGCAAGGCAGCCCCTAACAGAGTGAAAACTTTTTTTAACATGGATTTAAATTTTTTTTAATTTATTGAAAATCAAAATGTTACCATAAGAAATGGGCGCTCAAAAGTACAAATTCCATTTCATCTGAATATGTATGGCACAATATTCGGATGGGGAAAATGTTCTTGCATCGATAATCCGCCTGAGATACTCCGATAAACCGTCTGAAACGATCCAGGAACCTCGTTCGAGTTTAATCATATTTCAAAAACGTACTGCTTGCACCCTTCTTTTTACCCGCACTTTTTTCATTGTAAAAAACAAAATCTGTCACTGACATGAAGGGTTATAATCTTGTTTCCCGTCTCCTTATCCCGGCTTTTTTGCTGGTGATCTTTTCATCCAATTTATCCGCTCAATGTATCAGCGGCAACTGCCAGACTGGCACCGGCACCTACCGGTATTCGGCTACTTCCAAGTACACCGGCCAGTTCCGCAGCGGTCTGCGCGAAGGCAGGGGCAAAATGACGCTGCCGAACGGCGCTTTCTATGAAGGCCAGTTTTCACACGGCAAAATCCAGGGCGAAGGCACCATGACCTATGCCAACGGCGATAAATATACCGGCGCCTGGACCAACGAACTGCCCAACGGTCAGGGCAAATACTTTTTCAAAACCCGCGAGCGCTACGAAGGCCATTTCTACAATGGCGAATTCGACGGGCAGGGTACCATGTACTACCCCGACGGCGCTTATTACACCGGCGCCTGGCAGAAAAACCGCAAACACGGCGCCGGCAAACTGGTGACGCCCAACGGCAAAACCACCCAGGGCACCTGGGCAAACGGCAAACCGACCACCACCTCTACCAGCGGTGGCGATTATGCCAACAAACCCAATTCCAACCAGCAAAAACCTTCCCAATCGGGCAGTACCGCTTCCACGAAACCTTCACAAGGCGCTCCGCCGCCCACCAAACCGGATGTGAGCGGTTTGCGCAACTGCGGCACCAGTTTCTGCCGCGTGGGCCGCGGATACTACGACTACCCCGACGGCTCCCGCTGGGTGGGCGAATTCAAAGACGGCTATCCGAACGGTAAAGGCGTGTGCTACTATTCCAATGGCGACCGTTACGACGGCGAATGGGTGAACAACGCCCCGCACGGAGAAGGCATCATGTACTTCAGCACAGGACGCGTGTACGGCGCAGTATGGATGAACGGCTCGCCGATCAAGGAACTGGACTCCCGGGAAAACGTCCCTGCCGATCCGATCATGGTGGAGGCTACTAAAAGTGTAAAAATCTGGGCAGTGATCGTCGGCGTAGGCCGGTACAACTCCATGCCTTCGCTCAAATTCACCGATGACGACGCTTTCCGCATGTATTCCTTCCTGAAAAGCCCGGAAGGCGGCGCCTTGCCCGATAACCAGATCGCAATCCTGATCGACGAATCGGCCACCCGCGAAAACATCATCAAAACCATGCGCCAGTATTTCCTGAAGGCCGATGCCAACGACGTGGTGATGCTGTATTTCAGCGGCCATGGCCTCGAAGGCTGCTTCCTGCCGGTGGATTACGATGGCTACAATAATAAACTTCGCCACGAAGAGGTGAAACAAATCTTCAACGAAAGCAAGGCCAAACACAAACTGTGCATCGCTGACGCCTGCCACAGCGGCTCGCTCAATTACGGGGAAGGCCTGGCCGCCAAAGGCCCCGCGCCCGTTACCCTGCAACGCTACTACCAGGCATTCGAAGACGCCGACGGCGGGATCGCCCTGCTGATGTCGTCGAAAGCCGAAGAACTGTCGCTCGAAGACCACGGCCTGCGCCAGGGCGTGTTCACCTACTACGTGCTGCGCGGCCTGAAAGGCGCCGCCGACGGCAACGGCGACTACCTGATCACGATCAGGGAACTATATAGTTACGTGTATTCCAAAGTGCGGGAGTATACGGCGAATGTGCAGACGCCGGTGCTGACGGGAAGTTATGATGAGGCGATGCCGGTGGCATTTCGGAGGAATTGAGGGTGGAAACGGTTGAATTGTTAAAAAAAAGCGAGGTAGTTGTTCACTCAACTACCTCGCTTTTTTTTATTAAAATGAAAAAACTAATAATATTGGCAAACAATTCTACAGAAAAATTGTATTTTATCTGTATTTTTGCTTTTAAATTCCAAATTCGATCATAAAATATGATTATTGAGTTTGCCGCTACAAATTTTCGCTCCATAAACGAGCGTGCAGTTCTTGATTTTAGACTCTCTGGGCAAGTGGGCAAAAAAGAACTCTCTGATAATTTGATTTTTCATTCGGAAAAAAGTCATGGAGACCCTCTTCTCAGGACGGCCTTGATTTACGGAGCCAACGCATCTGGTAAAAGCAATTTGCTGAAGGCTTTACTAGGACTGGAATACATGGTAATAAATTCGCACAAATGGACTTTGGATAGTCGTATACCTACATATGAACCTTTCAAATTAAAAGTTGATAGTTTAAAAAAATCATCAATATTAGAAGTGGATTTTATTGCTGCAAACGACATACGATATATTTACAAAGTGGAATATGATTTTGACAGTATCATTTCTGAAGAGTTATACATGTTTGGGCATAAACAGCAGAGAACACAGGAATCGCTCATTTTCTCCCGAAAAAAAAACCTCAAGATTACATTCGGCGCAGATTACAGAGGGCGTCGGAGTTTCTCACTTTTGAAAAATCAATTATTGCTTTCAAGAGCGGCTATTGAAGACATCCCAATATTAGTAGAACCATATAGATTTTTTTCAACCTACCTTTTAAATACGGTAGCAACCAATTCTGCTTTTGACGAGCTAACCCTGATAAATGCAGCAAAAATTTTTGATGGTAAAGACGAAAAAGATATTTTGTACCAGGCTGCGTTGGTGTCAATGATTAAAGCAGCAGACGTAGGAATATCTGATATTTATATCAAACAAGTTGATGAAAGTGAGTTTCGCTTTCCAGAGGCTATACCCGAAGAAGATCGTCAAAAACTTATTGAACGCTATCAACGCAGAATCAAGACTTCACATCCTGTGTATGAAAATGGTGTATACCTAAGAGAGGAGGAATTTGACCTTTCTGAGGAATCTTTGGGTACTAGGAAATTTTTGGGGATGGCAACTTTTATTATCGATGCTTTACAAAATGGAATGGTAATAGTTGTTGACGAGTTAGACAAAAGTCTCCATCCATTGTTGAGCAGAATGCTGATTCGTATTTTTCAGAATCCTGAAATGAATACAAAAAACGCTCAACTAATATTTTCGACACACGACGTCTCTCTTATGGATAAGGAAATCCTTCGACGTGATCAGATATACCTCATAGACAAAGAGTTAGATGGAGAGACAATTGTAGGGCGGCTTTCAAATATATCTGGGATCTCTAAAGTCGTCGCGTGGCAAAAATGGTACATGGCAGGGATGTTGCGAGGTGTTCCGGGTATCAATGACTATCAGATTGATATGAAATTTACTCCACAAAATTTTGAACATGCTTGAAGTTACCCCTTATATTAGATTTGTTTGCGAGGGTGGCGAAACAGAACCAAATTATTTCAACGGCTGGCTGGCGGCAAAAGGTTTCAAAATTCCCAATGCTGCATACAAGCCCAAGAATCATTCCCCTATCGGAATTGCCAAAGAGGCCATTGCCCGTTGGAAAGAGGCCAAGAGTCTACGAATTCCTGAAGAAAAGGTATTTGTATATGCAGTTTTTGATCGTGACGGCCATGATGGCATCCCGGATGCCTTTGAAATGCTGAGAAATACTCCTGTTAAAGTACTTTTCTCAAACGTATGTTTTGAATTTTGGGTTTTATTGCACTTTGAGAAGAGTAACCGTGCATTTGAGAACTGTGATTCTATTGTAGCATGGATCAGGCGTAACCATGATCCGGATTACGCAAAGTCAAGAGACCATTATAATCGATTAAAGGATCGCATACCCACCGCTATTTCTAATGCTAAATGGTTGGTTGAAAACCATTGGAGGTATGAAGAAAGTCGGGCATGGGAGAAGAACCCATGCACCTATGTTTATGAAGTTATGGAAGAAACCTTTAAAAGGTAAAAACTCACCCCTTCAACTGCCGTATCAACTCCTCCGCCACCCCCATATTCGTAGTCGACGACACCCGCGCGCGTTTCATCACCCCATCCACTTCACACGCCGCATAAGCATGGTAATTTCCTGTCGCGTCGCGTTCGCAGTGCACGCCCAGGGGAAGTTGGCAGCCGCCGCTCATGAGTTGCAGCACCCTGCGTTCCACGTTGGTGCAGGCGGAAATGTCGGAGTGGTGCAATTGTTTCAGGATCAGGCGTGTAGCGGTATCGTCGCGGTTGGTTTGCCAGGCCAGTACGCCCTGGGCAGGCGCGGGTACGAATTCCCGCGGATTCAGTTCCACGAGCAGCAGGTCCGAGATATCGAGGCCGAGGCGGCTCACGCCGGCAGCGGCCAGGAAAATGGCGTCGAAATCGCCGGCGCGCAGTTTGTCGAGACGTGTAGGCACGTTGCCACGAATGTCTTTGAGTTGCACGTCTGGCCGGAAATCGAGCAGTTGCGCTTTGCGGCGGTTGGCGGAAGTTCCGACCACAGCGCCTTGTTTCAGTTTAAATACCTGTGAAGGATCGACCGCCTCCCTGCGTACCAGCAACCAGTCGGCCGGATTGTCGCGGTAGGAAACGGCAGTGATCACCAGGCCCTCGGGCGGCATGGTCGGCAGGTCTTTCATGGAATGAACCGCCAGATCGACATCGCCGCGCAGGAGGGCGTCCTCGATTTCCTTGGTGAAAAAACCTTTGCCTTCGAGTTTGTCGAAACTCAGGTGCTGCACAAGGTCGCCCTGGGTTTTGATAATGACCAGTTCGCTGGCCACACCGATGCGGGCGAGTTCCGACTGGGTGAAATGCGCCTGCCAGAGGGCAAGTTTGCTGCCACGGGTACCAATTCTAAGCATAGCGCAAAAGTAGGGTGCAAATGCCGTTTTTTTGCCATTAATTTGCAGCAAACATGCGCAAAACATAACCTCCTTACGCCTATGACGTCGACGAATCGTACCCTGATCTGGTTGCTGGGCGCAGCCCTGCTGATAGCGACTTTCTACTATTTTGCCGACATACTGTCCTACATCCTGCTGGCTTGGGTATTTTCCATGCTGGGCCGGCCGCTGATGATCTTTTTTCAGAAAAGGGTTCGGATCGGGCGTTTCCGGGCAGGCCCCACGACGGCGGCCCTGCTGACGATTGTTACCTTTTATGGCATACTTGTCGGTTTGCTGTTTTTGTTTGTGCCGACCATCGTGGCACAGGCGCGCAACCTTTCCACGGTCGATTACCAGGCACTGGGCGAAAAACTCAAAATCCCGTTTGCCAACCTGGATGCACAAATGCACCAACTGGGCCTGCTGTCAACCGATCAGTCGCTGGCAACCAAAACCCAGGAAATGCTCAGTACCTGGTTCCGGCCGGCGCTGGTGGGCAGTTTTGTAGGTGGATTTGTAGGTGTTGCGGGCAATATTCTGGTGACCTTTATCTCCGTCACGTTTATCATGTTCTTTTTTTTACAGGAAAACCACCTGTTTCTGAACATTTTGAACTCATTCGTACCCAACGAGCAGGAGCCGAAGGTGCGCCATGCCGTACAGGAAAGCAGTTCGGTGCTCACCAGTTATTTCGGGGGACTGTTGAACCAACTGGTGGTTTTTTCAGTCATCGTGGCGGCACTGCTCTGGATTTTAGGGATCGACAACGCCCTGCTGATCGGGGCATTCGGGGGCATATTTAATATTGTCCCGTATGTGGGACCCATTCTGGGAATGATTTTCGGCGTTTTTATCACCCTTTCTTCGCACCTCGACGCCGAATTTGCCGTGCTGATGCCCATGTTACTGAAAGTGCTGGTGGCATTCGGTATCACGCAGACCATCGATAACAACTTCACGGGGCCCATGATCCTGTCGAAAAGTGTACAGGCACACCCGCTGGAGATTTTTATTGTAACACTGGTGGCCGCCAAACTCGGCGGTGTCATCGGGATGGTCATCGGAATTCCCGTTTATACGGTGCTGCGGGTAGTAGCGCGCATTTTCTTCGGCCAGTTTAAAGTGGTGCAACGCCTCACGGAAGGCCTAATAGAAGAGGAGCCGGAGCCCCAAAAAGTAGAAGTCATTTTAACGAAAGAAAAGAAAAGCAAATAAATCTTCGGCTTTCTTCTCTTCTCACTTGGACAATTCGAAGAGTAGCCTTACTTTTGCCGCCCGTTTGAAAAATTGAAGTGCCCATGAACGCTCTTGCTCCATATTCTATCCCTATTCAGGGGCTGAAAGTAGGCATGCATCATTATCAGTTTGAGGTCGATGACGAATTTTTCTCCCTGTTCGAGGATTCTCCCCTGCAGGATGGAAAAATGAAATTCGAAATCGATTTTGACAAACGGGCCGATATGCTGCTCATAGATTTCCGTCTGGAAGGCAGTGTGCGGGCGGAATGTGACCGCTGTACGGCTATGATCGACCTGCCGCTTCAGGATGAAAGGCAACTGATCGTGAAGTATGGGGAAGATGAAGGCGAAGAAGAAGACGAAGTTGTATTCATCAGCCGCGAAGCATCCGATTTTAACCTGGCGCAATACCTCTACGAATTTTCCGTATTGGCCCTGCCCATCAGAAATGCATACGATTGCCAGAACACACCAACGCCTCCCTGTAATTTCGAGGTGCTGGATTTTCTGGAAAAAGAAGAAAAAGAATCGGAAGCGCGCAAATCCGGCACCATCTGGGATGCGCTCAAAGATTTAAATAAAGACAACTAATTCAATATCAATAGTAGTGGTGTTCCAAAACAGGCCACCTCGATAAAATCTGGATAAGTCATGCCAAATCCTAAATGGCGGCACTCCAAGCGCCGCAAGCGCGCTCGCCGCACACACTACAAAACGGAAGCTCCGCAAGTAGCCACCTGTAAAACAACAGGTGAGAAGCATCTTTTGCACCATGCTTACACTTTTGAAGGTGATCTGTACTACCGTGGCCAGGTATTAATACCGGGTAGAGGGAATACGGCGACTGCAGAGGCGTAGTAACTTTTGTGCCGGTTTTTTTGAGGAGGCTCCAATCCTGCGTGTCAGGGTGCTATGGGGCTTTTTCTATTTGTGCAAAGTAGTGTTTGGTGTATCGTGTTTGGTGTTTGGGGCGCATTGCTCCAAATATTTTGCCGAACATATGCTTTTGGGGCTTTACCCGTTTTGAAGCAATGCGCCCCAAACACCAAACACAATACACGAAATACAAAGTATGAAGCAAATCATCAACACTCCTCAGGCCCCGCTACCCATCGGGCCGTACAACCAGGCCGTCGCATGCAACGGACTCCTGTACGTTTCGGGCCAGATTGCGATCGATCCCGCTACCGGCGACCTCGTACTCGACAACATCGAGGCGGAAACGCACCGTGTACTGCAAAATCTGCATGCTATCCTCGAAGCAGGCGGCAGCAGCCTGCAAAAAGTATTGAAAGCCACGGTTTTTGTGAAGGACATGGAACTTTTCAGCCGGGTCAATGCTGTTTATGGGGAGTATTTCAAACCGGAATTCGCACCGGCCAGAGAAACGGTGCAGGTATCGGCCCTGCCCAAGTTTGTGAATATCGAGATTTCTGTCATTGCCAGCGTTTAAAGTGTGTTTAGGGTTTGGTGTTTCGTGTTTGGGGCGCATTGCTCAAAATATCCGTAAATGATTTGGGCAATGCGCCCCAAACACGAAACACGAAACACCAGACACCCAAAAAAACTTTTTCATGAAAAACGTCCTTTCCTGCATCCAGCCTACCGGCGACCTCCACATCGGCAATTACTTTGGCGCTGTGCAAAACTGGGTGCGCCTGCAAGACACGTACAAATGCACTTATGGTGTGGTGGACTACCATTCCATGACCATGCCCTATAACCCGGCTGATTTGCGTGAAAATACCTGGAAAATGGTGTTTTATCTGTTGGCCTGCGGCATCAAACCCGAAAACCTGTTCATCCAGAGTCTCGTGCCCGAGCACGTGGAACTGAACTGGGTGCTGGGTTGCGTGACTTCCTACGGCGAATTGCAACGCATGACGCAGTTCAAGGACAAAAGCGACCAGTTGAAAGAAAAGGACAAGGATGCATTCATCAGCCAGGGGCTGTTTGCGTACCCGGTTTTGCAGGCAGCCGACATCCTGATCTACCACGCCGATTACGTGCCGGTCGGAAAAGACCAGGAACAGCACCTCGAACTGTCGCGCAACATCGCGCAGCGGTTCAACAACCAGTTTGGCAACGGTAAGGAATATTTTGTACACCCGGAACCCCTGTTCACGGAAACGCCGAAGATCCTTTCGCCAGCCGATCCGAACCGTAAAATGAGCAAAAGCCTCGGTGAAAAGCACTATATCAACCTTTTTTCCGAAGAAGAACGCATCCGCAAACAGGTAAAAACTGCCGTAACCGATACAGGCGATACGCCGGCCGGTGAAATGAGCGCAGGTGTAAAAAACCTGTTCGAACTCCTACGCGCAACTGAAAATATGGACGCGCACAACAGCCTGATGGCCGACTACCAGGCCGGCGCCCTGCGCTACAGCGCCCTGAAAGAGGCGGCTGCCGATTCGCTCGTAGCCCTCATCAACCCGTTCCGCGAAAGCCTGTCCGAACTGTATGCCAGTGAAAAGGCTATTCAGGAGGAAATTCGTGCCAGCAGCGCCGTTATTCGCCGGCGCGCCCAGCAAACGATGCGGGAAGTGCGGGAATTGGTGGGACTCTGTTGAGTCCGTTATTAGTTAATGGTTATTAGTTATTAGTGGTGGTAGGGGACCATCTGCACAAATGCCCGGCTGCTTTTTCGAGTGACCGGGCATTTGTGCAGATGGTCCCCTACCACCACTAATAACTAATAACCGATAACCAATAACCAACCGATAACTGATAACAAATTGCCAAACCCCGACATACCCACCCTTCCACATAGGGGAATCGGTTACTTTCGCGGTCCCATTGTGAAAATCATCATCACGATACGTAACCAATTCAACTTTCCCGCTTTCATGTCAAAAAGATTGACTTCCTTACTGTGTGCATTGTGCTGCTTTGGTATGCTCAGTGCACAATCCCTGTGGTCGGACGCTTCAGAGCACGCTACAACGATCACCGGGCCCCGCTACATTATTCCACAATCATACCGCATGCTGCATTTGCAGGTGGACGGTATGCAGGCGCTGCTTGCATCTGTGCACGAACAGGCGCCCGGTATCGCTCCGGCAACCATTGCCCTGCCGATGCCCGACGGAACCAGCAAGCGCTTCCTGGTGTACGAAACCCCGCTTATGGCGCCTGCTTTGCAGGCAAACTACCCTCAAATCCGCTGTTACACGGGAGTCGGCATCGACGACCCGTCGGCCAGCCTGAAATGCGACCTGACGCCCTGGGGCTTTCACGCCATGATTCGTTCACACCGGGAAAGCACCATTTTTATCGATCCCTACGCACAGGGCAACCGGGAATACTATATTTCCTATTTTAAAAAAGACCTGCTTTCCAAAGGCAAGGACGCCCGGTTCAGTTGCGGACTCGAACCGCACGCTTCCGAAAATGCGGATGCGCCGGAAAATGAGGAAACCCCGGAATTCCAGGGCGACTGCCAATTGCGGCGCTACCGCCTGGCACTTGCCTGCACCCGGGAATATTCGCTGTTCCACGGCGACACGAAGCCGCTGGTGCTGGCTGCCATGAATACTTCCATGAACCGCGTCAACGGTTTGTATGAAAACGATCTGGCGGTTACCATGCAACTGGTGGCCAACAATGACACGCTGATATTCCTGAATTCCGGCACCGACCCGTATTCGAATAATAACGGTGGCGCCATGCTCAACCAGAACGTAACTACCTGCAACAACCGTATCGGTATCAATAACTACGACATCGGACACGTATTCAGCACCGGCGGCGGCGGTATTGCCGGCCTCGGCGTGGTGTGTACCAGCATTAAAGCGGAAGGCGTAACCGGCAGCGGCGCACCCATCGGCGACGGCTTCGATATCGACTACGTGGCACACGAAATGGGGCACCAGTTTGGCGCCAACCACACGCAAAACAACGACTGCAACAGTGAAATCGTGGCATCGATGGAGCCGGGCAGCGCATCCACGATCATGGGTTATGCGGGTATTTGTTCGCCCGACGTGCAGGCGCACAGCGACGACTATTTTCACGCCATCAGCCTCCAGGAAATCGGATTGTACATCACAACCGACAACGGAAATACCTGTCCTGTAAAAACTGTTACCGGAAATAATTCGCCTACGGTAAACGGCGGCGCCAATTTTACCATTCCGCGCTCCACCCCGTTTGCGCTGACCGCCACCGGCAGCGACGCGAACGGCGACGCGCTGACGTACTGCTGGGAACAGATGGACCCGCAGTTTGCCCCCATGCCGCCGGTTGCCAGCAGCGCAGGCGGTCCTATGTTTCGCTCCTTCACGCCTGTGGCTTCTCCGACGCGCTACTTCCCAAGACTGCCCGACCTGGTCGCCAATATTAATTCCGACTGGGAAGAACTGCCGGGTGTGGCGCGCAGCATGAATTTCCGCGTAACCGTCCGCGACAACAACGCCGCCGCAGGCTGCACCGAAGAAGATAACGTGCTGATCACTGTGGCTGGAAATGCCGGGCCGTTCGTGGTAACCGAACCCAACACAAACGTGCTTTGGAACGTAGGTGAAAACAAAACGATCACCTGGAACGTCACCAATACCAATATCGCACCGGTCAACTGCCCGCAGGTACGTATTTCACTTTCTACCGACGGCGGCTTTACCTACCCGGTTGTGCTGGCCAACAGTGTGCCCAACAACGGCAGCGCCAACATCATCGTTCCGAACAACGTTTCCAGCCTCTGCCGGGTAAAGGTGGAAGGTGTCGGCAACGTGTTTTACGATATTTCCAATCAGAATTTCCGCATTCAACAGCCACCGTACCCGAACTATTCTTTGTTGAACAGCATCGATGATCTGACGATTTGCGCAGGTGATACGGGCACGTTTACTGTTCAAACCACCGCGATCGCAGGTTTTACAGGCCAGGTCGCACTGTCGGCCGGCGGCGCGCCGATCGGCAGCGCAGTATCATTCAATCCGGCTTCGGTGAACGCAACAGGCTCTGCAACGGTGACCATTACCCAGATTACTCCGTCCATGTCGGGTGAATACGACCTGGTCATCATGGGCATTTCTGATACGATTCAGCGCTCGGATACCATTTCGATGACGATACTGCCCGGAAATCCCGGTGTTGCCACACTGATTTCCCCGACTGATGGCACTACTGGATTGACCACGGGCTTAACGATGACCTGGCAAGACGTCAATTTTGCTTCTTCTTACACCGTGCAGGTGTCTGACAATGCCAGTTTTGAAAATACGGTGTTTAACCAGACACTTTCCGGAACGACTGCTACTGTTTCAGGCCTGCAACCCGGGCAGGTGTATTACTGGCGCGTACGGGCTTCCAATGCCTGCGGGTCTTCGGCCTTTTCCACCATCTTTGCATTTCAGGTACAAAACCTGCAATGCGACCAGACATTTTCCAGCACCGACGTGCCGCAGGTAATCGACGATGCCAGCGTGAACACGGCCATTTCCACCCTGAATGTATCTCCGGTAGCCGTTATCGGAAGCGCGCAAGTGAATCTGAACGTTTCTCATACCTGGGTTGGCGACCTGAAAGCCGTGCTGAGCACGCCCTGGGGCGCCGATATCATTCTGTTTGACCGGCCCGGGGTGCCCGGCACGCAATACGGTTGCGGCAACGCCGATCTGGAACTGAGTTTCAACGATGCGGCAATAAATACAGCAGGTGAACTGGAGAATCAGTGCAATTCCACGAGCCCGGCTTTATCCGGAACCTTCCAGCCCGTACAACCCTTATCGGTGTTGAACGGACAAGGCGCGACCGGCGACTGGCAACTATCCGTTACCGACAACGTAGCGGATGACGGCGGTTCGATCGATGGTTGGAGTATTAATTTCTGTTTCGAATCGGAAATTCCTGCCGGTGCATTTGTGCACAACAACACCCTGTCTGTCGCACAAGGCAACACCGCAGGCGTTACGACCGCTTACCTGCAGGCAGTTGCCGGCGGTCAGCCGGACCAACTGGTTTATACGCTGCTGCAATTGCCGCAACACGGTTCGCTGTTGTTAAATGGCAATACTTTGGGTGCCGGCGCAACATTTACCCAGGCAGATATCGATGCCAATTTGCTGACGTATACGCACAACGGCGACCTGAGCCTGACGGACAATTTCCGCTTCGACGTATATGACGAGCAGAATTTTGCCTGGCTGCACAACAATATTTTCAGTATCGTCATTCTGCAAAACAACCTGGCTGCCAGCGCTACGGTGACGCACCCGGTTTCCTGCTTCGACGCCGCTGACGGAAGTATTACCGTAACGGCCTCAGGCCTGGATGGAAACTACCAGTACAGTCTGAACAGCGGCACGCCGCAGGCATCCAATGTGTTTGATGGCCTTTCAGCCGGCACCTACACCGTGGTAGTGACCGGACAATTCGGCTTTACGGCGACTGCCGGCCCGATTGCGATCGCGAATGCAACGCCTGTGGTAGTGACGACCAACGTGGTCGATGCGCAGATAACCGTAACGGCTACAGGCGGCACAGGCCCCTATCAGTATAGTCTCGACGGACTGAGTTATCAGATCAGCCCCGTTTTTGTGAACATCCCCAACGGAATACACACGCTGGCCGTGCAGGATGCCAACGGCTGCGTGACAACGGTTACCGTGCTCGTGGCCGTGAACAGCCTGCTGGCGCTGGCTGAAATCACCCATGCCGTTTCCTGCTTCGGCGGCAATGACGGTGCTATTACAGTCACCGCTGCGGGTAGTAATCCGCCGTTCGAATACAGCCTGAACGGAGAGGAGTTCCAGACGTCCAATGTATTTACCGGACTTACAGCCGGCAACTACACCGTGGAAGTGCGTGATGCGGGTGCGATGAACGTTTTCACCAACGGAGTGGAAATAACCGAACCTGCGCAACTGACGGTGGAAGCCACCGTTGACGTAAACGACGTAACCGTGCAGCCTGCGGGCGGCACGCCGCCCTACACGTTGACCATCAACGATGTGCCTTCCGATTCTTTTGCATTCACCGACCTCGAAGCAGGCGAATACACCTTCGTGGTGACCGACGCCAACGGCTGCTCCGCCAGTACAACGGCAACGGCCCTGGGCAATACGCTGGCCATTTTCTTTGAAGCCACCGCAGCAGTTTCCTGCGCAGGCGATCAGGATGGCATCATCGGAATTTGTGTAGACGGCGGTATCGCTCCGGTAACGGCAATGATTTCCCCGGCGGCCGGCTCTTTCATCAGCAGCAGTAGTACATCCTGCGCGTTCCTGGCTACTTTCACCAACCTGCCTCCGGGCGTGTACACGGTGACTATTACGGATGCAGCCGGATTCAGCATCACGACCGGCGGAACTATCACGGAACCCACACCTGTGGAACTGGAGGTTACCAATCAGGGTGACACCATTATCGCGGTAGCCAGCGGCGGCACGTTCAGTTACGAATACAGCCTCGACGGTGTCAACTGGCAGGCGGAACAAACGTTCCCGGGCCTACAGGAAGGGGTTTATACGATATATGCCCGCGACATTAAACTATGCGCGGACTCGACAGAATTTTTCCTGAATCTGACGCAAACAGTCGACCCGGGCGCTGCCTGGGGTATGAACATTTCGCCGAATCCAAGCACCGGTATGTTTCAGATCAGCCTGTCGGACGCACCTTCCGTGTTGCACGCCGATGTGGCCGATATGACGGGCCGTATGCTCCGCCACCTCGAATTTAACCCGGGCGGCGGCGCTTTCCACACGCAAATCGACCTGCAGGATCTGCCGCAGGGCGTGTATGTGTTGCGGTTGAGCGACGGTGAAAAAACGGGGGCCGTTCGGCTCAGTGTAGTAAGATAGTCATCAGTCCGAAGTACGAAGTGCGAAGTCCGGAGATAGTCCGAAGTCGTCAGTGCGAAGTGCGAAGCCACGGCATTAGAGTGAATGTGGACTTCGGACTTCGCACTGACGACTTCGGACTTCGCACTGACGACTTCGGACTGCTTCCGTACTTCGCACTTGAAAAAGACTTCGCACTTCGCACTGAAGACTTCGCACTAAATTTCTTACTTTTGTCGGCAGATGAGCAACTTCATTGTATCAGCCCGAAAGTATCGTCCGCAGCGTTTTGAAGACGTTGTGGGGCAGCAGCATGTTGCCGGTACGCTTAAAAATGCACTGGCCACCGACCACGTAGCACATGCCTTTTTGTTCACCGGCCCGAGGGGCGTGGGCAAAACTACCTGTGCGCGGATTCTGGCCAAAATACTGAACTGCGAAAACCGTACGAAAGACTACGAAGCCTGCAACGAGTGCGCTTCCTGCAAGTCGTTCAATGAAAATGCGTCGTTCAACATCATCGAACTCGACGCCGCTTCGAACAACTCCGTGGAACACATCCGTGCCCTTACGGAGCAGGTGCGCTTCCAGCCGCAGCAGGGCCGTTACAAAGTGTTCATCATCGACGAGGTGCACATGCTCTCCAACCAGGCGTTCAATGCGTTTCTGAAAACGCTGGAAGAGCCGCCGCCGTACGCCATTTTTATTCTGGCGACTACGGAAAAACACAAGATCATCCCGACCATTCTGTCGCGCTGCCAGATCTTCGATTTTCGTCGTATCACCGTGGCTGACATGGTATTACACCTGAAAGAAATTTGCCGTAAAGAAGGTATCGAGGCTGAAGAAGATGCCCTGCACATCATCGGGCAAAAAGCCGATGGCGCCCTGCGCGACGCGCTTTCCATTTTCGACCGTATCATCAGTTTTTCCGGTAAAAAAGTGCGCTACGAAGACGTGATCGAGAACCTCAACGTGCTCGATTACGACTACTATTTTCAAATAACGGACGCGCTGCTGGCCGAAGATGCCCCGGCGATCCTGAACCTGTTCGACCAGATTCTGCGCAAGGGTTTCGAGGCCGATATTTTCATCGGAGGACTGGCCGAACACCTGCGCAACATCCTCGTCTGCAAGGACGCCACCACGCTCGACCTGCTCGAAGTGGGCGAATCGCTGCGCGAACGTTACCGCAAACAGGCGTCGCTGGCGCCGTCGTCGTTCCTGCTCACAGCCCTGAACCTGTGCAACGACTGCGATATCAACTTCAAGATGGCGCGTAACAAACGACTGCACGTCGAAATGGCGCTCCTGAAAATGTGCTACATCCACCGCGCTACACCTGCCGCCGGACCGGAAAAAAAAACGATTGACGTAACGAAAACCCCGCCGCAGCCGCCTGCCAACGGAAATTCCGCCCCTCCGCCGGCTCCCCAACCCGTCAAAACAGCCAACGGCAACGCTATGCCGCTCGACCGCAGCGAAATGATCGCTCTGGCTTCCGGCATCCGGCAGGGCATGAAAAAAGCGGAAAGTATTCCTTTAAGTCTCGATGCCTACGACCAGGCTGTGGAAGTGGAAGAGGCCCACAAAGCCAGCCTGCAAAGCCGGCTTTCCCTCGAAAATATTAAAACGGAATGGGCCGCTTATGCCCAGTCCATGGAGTCGAACCTGGTGCGTATGGCGCTTACCAACGCCGATTTGCGCCTCGACGCGCACCTGCTCACAGTGACGGTAAGAAGTGCCATCGACCGCAGCCACGTGCAGGGCGAAACCACGCGTCTGCTCGATACGCTGCGCCACCGCCTGCACGATATGTCGCTGAAATTCGAACTGGTGGTCGACGACACCAAAGCCCGCGAACAGGTGATTGCCAGGCCACAGCGCGCCCTCACCACCAAGGAAAAACTTGACCGGCTGAAAACCACGAACCCGATGGTAGAGGAGTTGGTGAAGCGTTTCGACCTGAAGTTGGATGAGTAGTTATTAGTTATTTGTTATTAGGGGTGGATAAGGGAAGATTTTTAATTTTTTCACGGCACTTTGTCAGACTTTAAAGCGTAGAACGCAATAATCCCTTACCCGCTCTCACCCTCTCACATCTCTCACCCTCTCACTTTCTGATCATGCTTTGGCATTTGGAAAACATCGACGTGACCCACCTGCTCTGCCCGATCAAACTCGGCGACGACGCACTCATGGCCCGGCACCAGCACAAGACCTATAAAAAAGGCGAGCCGGTGTATGTGCCCAGCGAACTGTCGGACCGCATCTTTTTTATCGATCAGGGCCGCATCAAAATTTCGGTGATGAACGACGAAGGCAAGGAGATCACCAAGGCCATTCTCGGCCGCGGCGAGGTGTTCGGCGAACTGGCGCTGCTCGGTGAGCAAACGCGCCACGACTTCGCCACAGCACTGGAGGACACGACGGTGTGCATCGTGTCGCTCGACGAACTGCGCGGCCTCATGCGCGACCGCAGCGAGCTCAACCTGTTCTTTATGAAGATGTTCGGCACCCGCCAACTGGAAATGGAGCGCCGCCTGGAATCGCTCATCTTCCGCGACAGCCGCAGCCGCATCGTGGAATTTCTGGTCACGCTGGTGAAAAACAAGGGCCAGCGCGTGGGCTACGAATGGGTGGTGCGCCAGTTTCTCACCCACCAGGAAATCGCCAACCTGACCGCTACCAGCCGCCAGACGGTGACGACTACGCTCAATGATTTAAGATATAAAAAACTGCTGACTTTTAATCGATCAAGGTTGCTGGTAAGGGATTTGGAGGGATTGGAAGGGGAGATGAGAGGCGAGTGAATTAAGATGTCCTGTTGAGATGTTTTTAGGTTCCTTCAAGATACGTTTACGTCCTGTCACGAAACGTTTCAGTCCCATGGACAAACCTTTGGGTTCATTAGAGATGTCATCCGCTCCTGCAAGGATCCGTTTGGGTCGAAATGAGATGCGTTTAGGTCTTTTTGAGAAGTGTTTAGGTTGGAGAACCTAAACGTTTGGGTCTCAGACCTAAAATTTTCAGTCGGTAACCGCGTCGTTTAGGTTCTCCACCTAAACGCTTCTCAAAAAGACCTAAACGTATACGTAAACAACCTAAACGCTTCTCAAAACAACCTAAACGACCCTGCGCGGAACTAAATGCCACACCCCCTTCCGGGCATAAAAATAGCCGACCCACAATACCACTTGTGAGCCGGCCGTATGACTTCATTGCCCCGCGAAAAACTTACAGCGTCGGCAGCAGCACCTTGTCGATGGCGTGAACAACGCCGTTGGAGCCCTGCACATCGGTGACAATAATATTGGACGTGCGGTTGTTCAGGTCCTTGATCTTGGCGCCGCCGGCCAGGTTGATGGTGAATTTTCCACCCTGGAAAGTTGTCACCTGCTGACCTTCCGTGAGCGTTGCGGCCAGCACATTGGCGCCGCTTACCACGTGGTATTGCAGTACTTTATTCAGGGTAGCGGCATCGATGGCGGCCAGGTTGGGAGCGCTCAATTCAGTCAACAAGGCTGCAAACGCGTCGTTCGTAGGCGCAAATACCGTAAACGGACCGGCGCCGGACAGGATGGTAACATAATCCACACCGAGGTCGGAGCGGGTAAGTGCCGCTACGAGCGTGCTGAAATTGGGGTTGTTCAGCGCATGGTTAACGATGGTCGGCAGGGTGATCACCTTGTCCACCACGTGTACCACGCCATTGGAGGCATCGAGGTCGGCCGTGGTCACGTTCACGTCTTTGTTAACTGTAACGTTCGAGCCGCTTTTGGCAATATACAGGCTTAACGTGCTCGTGGTGGCGCCGAAAGGCGACAGGGACTTTACATAACCGGTAGTGATGGCGCCCGATTTTACTTCGCCGGCTACCACGTGATTGAGCAGAATGGCTTTTACCGTCGCTTTGTCCACATCCGTGATTTTGGCGACACCCAGCGACTGCAGCAAGGCAGTGAACGCGGCATTGGTAGGAGCAAAAACGGTATACTCGGTGGTGCCACTCAGGGTTGCGGCTAGGTCGGTGTACACCACGGCATCCACCAGAATACTGAGATTGGCATTGCTTTGAGCAAGTTCTACGATGTTTTTGGGTGTTTCTTCATCGTCTTTGCAAGCGGTTACTGTGAGCATTGCACCCATTACCAGCAGGGTGCCGAAAAGGAATTGTTTCATGTTTTGTAAGATTTTTAAAGTAGTGGTTTGTGTTAATGGAAGAGCGTATTATATCTAATTAGATAAGGGCTTAAATGCATGTACGTTGTTTTTGTTTAATCTTTTAGGTAAAAATATTTGTAAAAATTAAACAAATAGAAGATAAGGCTTTGGAAGCCATAGAGTTAGGAGCATGAAAAAACATGGGTATTACGGGGTTTTGTGAACAACAATCCCGTTGGGTACTGCTCGGCTACGCCCTTGTAGAGTCAATGGCGGGCAGGTGTCCTGAGCACTGTCGAAAGGCCACGACCAGCGCTTTGGAGAGAGTATTTTACAGTGATCAAGACCAGCAAGGCTGTAAAAAAGGTTTTCAAACACCGATAACGATGGCGGTCTATAACATGGAAGAGGCAGAATTCGCGTTCTTCCGCGTTCCCAATCCGCGTAAATCCGCTACCAATCCGCGAAATCCGCGTTGCAAAGTCCCAGCCCGTGCCCCTCCGCCAATCTTAAACACCCGTTTTCCAGCACAAACCCGCCCTGCACCACATCTTCCGCCAGATCGAAACTGCCGTCCAGATCAAGATAGCGCGTGTGTTCGCAGGCAAAGGCCGCATGCAGCGCCGCCGTGATGCTGACGATACTTTCGTCGTTGCAGCCCCAGAACAGGTCGATCCCGACAGGCCGGGCTACTTGTGCAATATCCAGCGCCCCGGCGATGCCGCCGCATTTCATCAGTTTGATGTTGAAAATACCGAACGGCTGCGGGTGCTGCGCCAGCGTACGGGCGGATTCGACGGATTTCAGCGACTCGTCGGCCACCAGCATGTTGCGGATGCCGGGCGGAAATGCGCGCAGGATTTCTTCTTCGCCAACGGGCAAAGGCTGTTCGATCAATTCGAGATTCAGGTGTTGGGTGGCAGATAGAAACCGCTGCAAGGTGGGTGCATCGTAGCCCTGGTTGGCATCGGCGCGCAGGGTCATCCGGGCGCCGAATCGTTCGTGCAGTTTGCACATGCGTTCGATGTCTTCCTCCACATCCATACCGGTTTTTACTTTCAGGATGCGAAACCCTTGTCCGTAAAATGCTTCCGCTTCGGCCAGGGTTTCTGCTACGTCCATGATGCCGATGGTGACGGAAGTGGGCAGGGAAGTGATTTTTTGTCCGTACAAGGCCACCACCGGCACACCCTTCCACTGTGCGTACGCATCGTGCAGGGCGATATCCAGTGCCGCCACAGCGCCGGGCGCCTGGGGGAATTGCAGGCACATTTCCTGAATAATGCTCCTGAAATCGCCGATGTCGCGCCCGACCAGCCGTTCAAACGCCTCGGACCTACAGTTTTCCAGGCATAGCGCGGGTGTTTCGCCTACCACTTCGGGCGCAGGATTGGCCGCGCCGATGCCGGTGATGCCGTTTTCCAGTATGATCTCCAGAAACACATTTTCCACATCCGAGCAAAGGAGATTGGCAATGGCGTACGGTTTGCGCAACGCGAGGTTTTTGAGTCGGGCGCGAATGGATGTGATTTTCATTTCAACAGCGCTTTGAGCACAGGAAGAGCGGGACCGACGCCCTCTTCGAGGGGCAGCAAAACAGGAATGCCGAGCAAATCCCGGTAGTGCTGCTGAAAGGCCAGCGCTTCCGATGCCGTGCAGCCTTCGGTGTTCAGCGCCAGGGCCAGCACCTCGGAACCGTAGTGCCGGATGAGCGCGATTTCGGTTTCCACGGGCGGTATTTCACCCCAGTGCGCTTCGTTGTCGAAGTATTTCCGTTTGGGCGCATGCACCAGAATGACGTGTTTGGCCTGGCCCGAAATGAGCAGTTCCGGTCCGCAGGGCCCGCTGGGGTTGCGCAGGGCCGACTGCCCTTCCAGCAAAATGAGATCGGGCCGGGTTTCTTCCCAACAGGAAACGATGGCGTGTTCGAGCTCGCCGGAAACAAAATCGTTCAGCGTGGAATCGAAAATAAAACCGTACTGCCCGCCCTGCAGCCAGCCGGTCTGGCCGGTGTATATCATCGGGGCGCTGAGACCCTCGGCGGCGCAGGCCTGCCGCAGCAGCCGGGCGGTGGTGCGTTTTCCGACGGCGCAATCCGTTCCGATGACGGCGATGACAGGGCAGGCGACGTCGTAAATCGCGCCGGTCCAGAAATGCAGGTCCTGCCGCGATTTGGGTTTTCGGATATCGGTGAGCGTTACCCGGTGTTGTTGGGCCAGCGCGACCAGTTCCGGTTTTTCCGATAAATAATCGTGCAAGCCGTTCACCACAGACAAGCCCTGGCGAATGGCGCTGCGGATAATCTCCAGCATTTCCACGGGCAGCACACCGCCGACCGTCGCCACGCCGATGATCAGGGTGTCGACGGGGCCGACCTGCTCAAGAGCCGCTTCCAGGCTGGAACACACGGGAATATTCCGGTTCCGGCCATCGAGCAGGGCGCCGGCATCCTTTCCTGCCGTGGGCGGATCGATGACGGCTTTGATATCGAAGCGTTCGGTGCCCCGGATGAGTCCGTGGGCGGTTTTGGCGTCACTGGTGGTGAGGAGGCCGTTGGTGAGTATGATGGCGGAGGTCACGGGTAGGTTGAGATTGTTGAGAGGTTGAGATTGTTGAGTTGGGATTAACCGGGAATTGTTATTGTTCGGCTACGCCTTACATGGGGATGGGGGACGCAGATTAAGCGGATTGTGCGGATTAAAACGGATTTTTGTGGCCTGTCGGTCACTTTTTTTGATTTTCATGGATTAAAATCCGCCTTCGGCGGCTGGATATAAAAAACGAATGGTCAGATTAGAAAGCATAAATCGCAACTAACTGCTTTGTTGATAGAAGTGGTCGCTTTGATCTGCGTACCGCCGAAGGCGGGGTAAATCCGTAAAAATCTAAAGTGGCCGTCAGGCCACAAAAATCCGTTTCAATCCGCTAAATCCGCGTTGCCATCCCTCTACGATCGGCGAAGCCGAACAAATCAAATTCCATAGAATCATCATTTTCGTTTAATGAAAACACCCGGCAACTCCCCGGTCGTTTTACGGTTTTCAAAAACCAGTTTTCCATTCACCCATACTTTTTCAATCCCTGTGGAAATAGCGTCGGGATTTTGCACGGTGGCGTTGTCCTGCACGGTAGCCGGGTCGAACAACACCAGGTCCGCAGAATATCCGGGCGCAATGACGCCACGGTCGCCGATGCCGAGGTGTTCGGCGGCGAGGCCGGTCATTTTGAACACGGCCGATTCCAGCGACATGATTTTTCGTTCGCGCACGTAGCGGCCCAGCACGCGGGTAAATGCGCCGTAGCCGCGCGGATGACCGCCCCAGGAACCGTCGGAGCAAATGTTGGTGTGCGGCCAGGCGAGGAAACTTTCGAGATCGGACTCGGCCATGGATTTACCCATGATACCTTCCGTATTGCCTTTATAATTCGGGTTTTTCACATCGAATTCGGCGGCGGCGGCGATGAGGTACATCAAAGTTTGCGCAGGCGTTTCCTTGCGCAGGGCGGCTACTTCCAGTACCGTTTTATCCGAATATTCGGGATGCGGGGCGTAGTGGAGCAGGGGAGATTTTTCCGGGTCAAATAATTGATTTACAGCAAATTCTGCGCTGGCGGGACTGGTGTAATCGCGGTTGGGAAATAACACACGCAAGGTCGAACGCCAGAAATCGTAGGGATAACAATCGGCCGTGATGTCGATACCGGCAGCCCGGGCGTTTTCGAGTTGGGCCAGCAAAGTGGGCGCGTAGCCCCAGCGGTCCCGCTTGGCAATCTTGATATGGGAGATCTGCACAGGCAGTTTGGCTTCGCGGCCGATCTGGATAATCTCGTCGACGGCTTCGTCGAGGCCGACGTCTTCGCTGCGGATATGGCTGATGTAGCGTCCGCCGGAAGCTGCGGTCGTTTTGGCCAGTTCGACCACTTCGCTGCGGTTGGAATAAAAGGCCCGTTCATATTCCAGTCCGGTGGCGAGGCCGAGCGAACCTTTGTCCATTTCGGCTTTCATAAGGGCTTGCATCTGAACTACTTCCTCGGGGCGGGCTATACGAAGCACGTCGTTTTCGCCCATCACTGTTTCGCGCACGGTGGTATGGCCCGTGTACGTCGCCACATTGATGGCTACCGGCGTTTCTTTCATCATCCGTTCGAGGGTATCGATGGGATAACTGTTGCCATCCTGGCCGATCACGATGCTGGTGACGCCCTGGCTGACCAGCGCCAGTCCGCCTGGACTGTCCATCAACCCGCCGAAGTGGTGACTGTGGCTGTCGATAAATCCCGGCGCCAGCACTTTGCCGCCGCCGTCGGTGACAGATTCGCCGGGAAGGGGCGTCAGGTCGCCTGTTTCCCATATTTTGTTGTCGCGCAAACGCACGGAACACACCCGGGCCGGTGAACCCGTACCGTCGATTAACTGGATATTGGTAATCAGTTCAAGGTGCGGGATGTTGGGCTTTTTCCCTGCCAGTATCGCCTTGACGCAGGCTCGGGCAGCAGCATCCGAGCCGCTGCTGAGGACGATAACTGTTTGCTGCTTTTTGGTGTCGCGCACGATTTCATTCAAAAAACCTACCCAACTTCCGGTGTGCGAAACCACTTGCCCGGTAGAATCTACGAACCAGCCAAATCCGTAATTATGCGTTTGGCTATTGTTCAATTTGACCGGCGTGAAAGCCAGTTTCATACTTTTTGCCGACACCAGTTTTTCGGTATACAGTGCCTGATCCCATTTCAGCAGGTCATCTACGGACGAATAGATATTTCCGTCGCCCACCACCCCGTCGAATCGCATCAGGTCGCTGGAGACTTCCCGGCCGTTTTCCCGCCGGAAACCGAATACACGTCCGGGCGGCGATTGTTTCATTTCGAGTGTATAAATGTAGGTGTTCCTGAGACCGAGCGGATCGGTAATTTGTTGTTTGAAAAAAGATTCCACCGGCATGTTCGCCGCTTTTTCAATAACCGAAGCCAGCAGCACGTAACCCGTGTTGCAATATTCCCAGCGTTCGCCGGGGGCGAAATTGGGTTTGGGTTTGAATTCGGCCAGCAACTGCACCAGTTTCGTATTGGTGAGCGTATCGAGCGTATTCCGGTGCGCCAGCACCAGGTCGAAATATTCCGGCAGGCCTGAAGTGTGCGTGAGCAAGTGCCGGATGGTGATCGTTTCGTAGGGAAAAGCAGGCAGGTACTGTTTGACCGGGTCGTCGTAATGCAGTTTTCCTTTTTCTTCCAGCATCATCACCATCATGGCGATGAATTGTTTGGATACCGACGCCAGGTTAAAAGAGGAAGTGGTTTTCAGGGGTTCACGCGTGGCGATATCTGCCTTGCCGAACGCTTTTTTGTACAGCACTTTTCCGTGATCGGCTACCAGCACGGTGCCGTTGAACATCGCCTGTTCGTTGAGTACGGTCAGTGTGGAGTCCAGCGTTTTTATTTGTGCAGGCCCGATTTGGGTGAATGCGGGGATGGTCCACAACGCGAAAAACGCCAGGAACAGGATGGTTTTAAAATACTTCACAGGACAGTAAATTTTCAGTTTTGGACAAGACTTTTAAATCTTTAAAACAACTGTTTCAGAAGGGGTAAAAGTGAGAATAAATAATGTGATGGGCGCGCGGTTTTTTCAAATGAAATAGATTTTTTTGGCGGCCCGACGGCCGTGATTTCAGACTATGATTTTAATATGATTATTATGATGGCCATGATTACGTGAGATGCTAATCATGGCCATCATAATAATCATATTAAAATCATAGTCAAACAAGTGGCCGTCAGGCCGCCAAAAAAAATCCGTTTTCATCCGTAAAATCCGCAAAATCTGCGTCCCAAAATCCCAGGTTCGGCGAAGCCGAACAACATCTCACATTATCTTCACCCCATGAAAGACAACTTCTCCATCCAGTCCGCCGCCTACGCCCGTTTCCGCCCGGGCTACCCGGAAACACTGCTGGAACACATCTGCGCTCAGTGTTCCGGTTTCGAAGCCGCCTGGGATTGCGCCACAGGGAACGGCCAGATCGCGGCCGTGCTAGCCGATCATTTCCGGCAGGTGGGAGCCACCGATTTGAGCGAAAATCAATTAAAAAACGCCATTCCCAAACCCAATATCTATTACCGGGTGGCGGCGGCGGAAGAACAAATCTTTGCACCCGGCAGTTTCGATCTTATCACAGTGGGGCAGGCAGCACACTGGTTCGACCTGGAAAAATTTTACACCGAAGTACGGCGCGTGCTCCGCCCCGGCGGTGTGCTGGCGCTGATCGGATACAATTTGCTCACCATCGATCCTGAAACTGATGCGCTGGTGCGGTATTTATACACCGACGTGCTGGGGGAATACTGGGATGCCGAGCGCCGGCTCGTCGAAACTGCTTATACCACCCTGCCTTTTCCGTTTGCTGAAATGGATTTTCCGCATGTGTCGATGACGTATGAATGGGAATTTGGGCAATTGATCGGATACCTGAATACCTGGTCGGCATTGCAGCATTTTGTGAAAGAAACAGGGGATTCACCGCTAACGGATGCGTTTGTGGCGGAGTTGCGGGAAGTGTGGCCGGAAGGTGTGGTGAAAATGGTACGGTTCCCGATTTTCGGGAGAATGGGGCGTGTTACCGTTGCACCGTAAATTTACGCACCACATTTTCCTTGCCTATTTGCAGGTGCAGCCAGTACATGCCTGGAGGCCAGTTTTGCAGCGACAAGATGGCTGAATGGTGTTCTGAGCCTGTTTTTTCCGGATAGAAGGTGAAAATGGATTGCCCCATGACGTTGTAAACGCTTCCCTGAACCGGAACCGATTCCGGCATGTCCCATTGCAGAAACAATTGATCCGACGCCGGATTGGGGTACATTTCCAGTCCGGATTTGTCGGTTGTTTCCTGTACGGCCGTGACGGATTGCGACCCGAAACCACGGTTGTCGTAGGCGCCGAATTCGTCGCCCGTCATGATGGGGATCACCGGATTGTCGATGTTGTAGAGCTTGTAATAGCCGTTGCCGAAATTGCAGCACATGCCGTCGCCGTAAGCATCCACGAAATGAAGCGAGTAGCAGCCGGCCGCGGGCAATGTGAGTGTGTCTTTGATGAGTGCGTTGTTGGGGTATGTGCCTACGCCTGGAGTGAGGTCGAAAATGACGTTGCCGCCGTTGGGGCCCACGTTTTCATTGCCGCCGTGATCGAGCACGTTTCCGGCGTCGTCGCGGAGTTCCCAGTATGTTTCGAGGGCATAGTTGTCGGTTCTGATTTTCAGGATCACCTGCTGGCTGTTGAATTCGGGCGCCAGGGAAAAATGGTTGATCTTAACGTTGTTGGAATAATCGTCGTCGCCGCCGTTGTTCACCGAAGTGATTTGCGCTTTCAGCGTGCCGGAGCCGCTCACGGGCCAGTTATCGAGCGTAATGGGGGCTTCGCCATACTGGGGCAGGTTGCCGTACCATTCGAGGATTTGCACTGTGCTGTTCTCCCATTGTAATTCGATGGTAGCGGACAGCAGGTGTATATCGCCCAGATTGACGAGGTTGAAAGAAGGCGCCAGATTCGCTGTTCCGCAAATTTCATGCAGGGAAGTGCCCGGGTCATATTGAAAAATGCCGGCGTTGTTGGAGCCTGCTGCGACAGGGCATTGCTGGGCTGCTTCCCACAGCGCTTCCGGGCCGACTGGATTTACCTCGTACACCTTTTTGTTCGGGCAAATGATCAGCACCGACGGGAAATAAGTGATCTGAAAGGAATCTGCAATGGCGGAATTATCGAAGATGGGGTACGTAACGCCTTGCACGTAACTGCCCGGGGAATAACCGTTGCAACCCGGCAAACCATGCAGGCAATCGACGTTCGTATTGGGGTCACCTTCCACGAACAGTACCTGCAGCCGGTTGTCGCCCTGCGGTCCGTGAGCGGCGTACAGATCCTGCATCGCGCCGCTGTTGTGGTAGGCCCAGCAAGGCGGGCACCAGGTGGCGCTCACCTCCAGCACAACGATCTTGTCGGAAGCCAGCAAGTCGTACAGATTCCAGGTTTGCCCGTTGAGGTCTGTCGCAGTAAAGTCCGGCGCCTGCGCACCGGAAGGTAGTTGCGCCGACAAAGCCGACACAAAAACCAGCCCAAGGGCAAACACCGCATACTTTTTCATGGTTATATTTGCTAAAATTATCCAATGAGGTTTACCTCAACAAAAATAGATAGGGGAATCGGGGTTCCCATCTATCTTTGTTTAAAATTACTCAACCTGCTAATCAGAGACAAATTCATGATGAAAAATTTGTTTACCCTTATTGCGCTATTCTGTGGCGTTCAACTCTTCGCCCAGGCTACATTTTCGATCACGCCGCTCAATCCTTCGGAAGTTTACGGTCCGGATTCAGATGATCTGAAAGCCGAAAACCACATCGTCAACAATACCAACGTGACGAAAACGCTCCGCTGGGAACGCACGGAAATCAATTTAACGCCCGAATGCTACACGCAGGTATGCGACCTGACACTGTGCTATTCGCCCAACGTTTCGACGCAAACGTTCGAACTGGCGCCCAACGAAAGCGGTCCGCTGAGCGTGCACCTGCTGCTGCCCGACGTGATCGATGCTACGGCCGTCGTTCGCATTAAGTACTACGATGTAAACAACCCGGCAGACTCGCTGATCTCCGTTTATTCGATCAGTACCCTCACAACGGGCACGGAAGAACAAGCCGCTGCTGCGAATATCAAACTTTTCCCTAACCCCACGGTGGAATCTTTCACCCTGGATCATGCGGACATGATTGCTGCCGTGCGCATTTTCGCACTGGATGGCCGTCAGGTGAGCCGCATCGAAGCGGAGCCTAGCCAGGCTTATTCGCTGGCTGGTTTGCCGAGCGGTTCTTATATTGTGGCGCTGGAGAATGGAAAAGGGCAAGTGGTGAGAGCGATGGAGGTAAGGAAGAAATAA
>ERZ795056.689-NODE-689-length-41826-cov-19.359053_pt1 | contig 41826 bp, 33 predicted proteins | sample MGYA00375140_ERZ795056 | MGnify/ENA primary metagenome ERZ795056 (study PRJEB30185, sample SAMN05720227) | activated sludge metagenome | isolation source: Anaerobic digester | place: USA | collected 2015-03-09 ...
ATATCAATGGCTTCACGAACTTGTGTTCCTAGTAGCACCTGAATAATTGTAAAACTGATTGCTGTCAAGGCTAATAAGCGAGTCATTCGATCAGCTTGATTTGATTCGATAGCTGATTTTGATGGCTTACTTAATTCTATCATCCATTGAATAATGGCTAATAACAACAAAGCTGCTAACATATGTGTGGTAATCTTAACCGGAGCTAAATGCGAGGCAACCACTAATGCACCTAGCCATGCCTGAAAGCCTGTGAAGAATACGAGTAGTAGTCCTAATCCAACTAGCAAACGTTTATGTGTTTTCTGGAAAAAGGAAGTGATACAAGCACCTAAAACTAAAATACCCATAATTGCTCCCAAGAGTCGGTTGATGTATTCAATCCAAGTATGACGCACAAAGAACTTCGCATAGTTGTGTTTGGGATATTTCTCCCATTGTTCCCGATTAAAAACATCACCACTTTTAAAAGGTGCAGTTGCTCGCCATAATGTATCGTTCACAATCACCATCATCCCTTTGGTATAGGCATGTTGCGGATGAAAATCAACCTGACTTGGATCTGTTGGTGGAATGTAATAGCCAAAGCACTTAGGCCAATCCGGACAACCCATTCCCGATTGTGTAGTTCGTACAACCGAGCCGGCAAGTATGACTAAAAAGGTGAAAACTAAACTGAGTTTGACGAAAGGTCGAAACGAATTGGACAGGAAATTAGGACTAGCCATAAGAAAGATTCGTCGACAAAAGTACATGAGCGTGAATCAGGATGTTCAGTAGGTGAATAATTTATTTGAGAGTAGAATGTTGCATTAGTTATGTTTGACTAATCATTCATGTATGAGCAATTATTTTCACGGGTACACCGAAAAAGAATTCAATCGATTAGTGGAGCAATCTTCCTTTTTAGGTCCGGATATCTATCAAAATCTTCATATTCCTAAAAGCGGAACATTACTCGAAATTGGCTGTGGTGTAGGAGCGCAAACCCGGATATTAACGCGCGTAAGTCCAGATTTGAAAATTTGTTGCCTCGATCGTAATCCAGATCAAATTCAACTCGTTCAAAATTGGTTGAATGAGAACGCTCAACTTTCTGAACAAATTCAACTGGTATGTACTGAATTTCTCGAGTGGAATGCAGAAAAGCAATTTGATGCTGCTTTTATCTGTTGGGTTTTAGAGCATGTGCCCGATCCAGCTTCATTTATAAAACATGCTGCTCAGCAATTACATTCAGGTGCGAGCATACATATTACAGAGGTTCAAAATAGCAGCCTCTACCTGCATCCTTCCAATCCTGCTATCGAGAATTACTGGAAAGCCTATTGTCGGAGGCAAGAACAGCTAAATGGAGATCCGAATGTGGGAGCCAAACTTCGTAATTGGTTATTCGATGCAGGATTTGAGCACATAGATATTCAAGCACATTTGATGTTACGTGATCGAACAGAACCCGAAGAATTGCGTTTAATGATGGAATACTGGTGGGAATTGATGGAAAGTGTTGGTGATTCTATGCAAGATGAAGGTTTAATTTCTCGATCCGAACGAGATGCTGCTCATGAAGCAATTCAGCATTTCCATTTGCATCCGGACGCTTGTTTCTATTACACATTTGTCCAGGCAGAAGCTCGGAAAATTTAAGCCCGAATTATTTACAGAATTCTTCATCCACATTCATTACCTAACAAGCTCTTTCATAACTTGCAAACCTAATTTTGATAACTCTTCCCAATGAGTCAGACTGCATCTATTACCCTCGATGGAAAATCGTTTGAATTACCTGTCATTACAGGAGCTGAGGACGAAAAAGCCATTGATATACAAAACCTTCGTTCCGAATCAGGATTCATCACACTTGATTCTGGTTATAAAAATACAGGAGCAACAACTAGTGAGATTACTTTTTTAGATGGAGAAGCGGGCATTTTACGTTACCGCGGATATCCCATTGAGCAATTAGCTGAGCGTTCTTCATTTATTGAAGTTGCCTACTTACTTATTCATGGTGAATTGCCTAAGAAAGATGAGTTAGAGCGTTTTTCCAATGCGATTACACGCCACACGCTTATTCATGAAGACATGAAACGTTTTTATGAAGCATATCCAGCAAAGGCGCATCCAATGGGAGTGGTAGCTTCAATTACATGCTCACTTTCTACATTTTATCCAGAGCCAAAATCAGGACGCTCAGCCGAAACGATCGAATTAACTGTGATTCGTTTGCTGGCGAAATTCAGCACAATTGCAGCTTGGGCGTATAAAAACTCGGTAGGCCATCCGGTGATGTATCCCCGTAACTCATTCAACTATGTGGAGAATTTCCTTCACATGATGTTTGCGATGCCAACCGAAGATTACGAACCCGATCCGGTGATTGTAAATGCTTTAGATAAATTACTCATCCTTCACGCCGATCACGAGCAAAACTGTTCTACTTCAACCGTTCGTATGGTTGGTTCTTCCCAAGCTAATTTATACGCCTCTATTTCTGCAGGAATTTGCGCATTGTGGGGACCGCTTCACGGAGGTGCAAATCAAGCTGTGATTGAAATGTTGGAACAAATTCGCAATGATGGTGGAGATGTGAAGAAATTCATCAATAAAGCGAAAGACAAAGACGATCCTTTCCGTTTGATGGGTTTTGGACACCGAGTTTACAAGAATTTTGATCCTCGTGCGAGTATCATCAAAGATGCATGCGATCAGATGTTGAATAAATTGGGAGTAAGTGACCCGATGCTTGATATAGCTAAACAACTCGAGGAAGCAGCCTTGAATGATCCATATTTCGTTGAACGTAAATTGTATCCGAACGTCGATTTCTATTCAGGTATCATCTACCGAGCAATGGGAATTCCTACCGATATGTTTACCGTAATGTTTGCATTGGGTCGCTTACCGGGTTGGATTGCACAATGGAAAGAGATGTTAGGTAATAAAGAACCTATCGCTCGCCCTCGTCAGATATACACAGGTGCTGTAAAACGCAACTATGTGAATATTGCCGATCGTTAACAGGCACACTAAAGTTTCCCGACGAACGTTTTCTCCCCATGTTTGCTCAATTCTCACAGTTTGTAAAACGTGTATTTGCTGCTCCTAAAAAGGAAGAACCCGTTCGTCAGGAAATGCTGGTACGTTCGTATTCGTACAAACAGCAATACAAAACCTGGATCAATCAGGGTGGGCATGAGGAGATTCTAAAAAACCTCTACACATCCTATACGCTCAACAAACTCCAGATTACGGGTGATGTGCCCATGCATGTTTTTGTAGAAGGAAGTTCTCGGCATGTGGTGCTTCATTACACCGATTCGATGGGGAAAACGCTATTTCCCTATTTGCAGGATTTCTTTCGCGATCGCATCATGCGCATAGGTTATAACCTGTATTTGAGCGACCGACAAATTATTTCCCGAGCAGGACATATCGAACAAATCGATCGGCATATTTTACGTCCGGCTGTTCCGGCTTTTCATTCGGGCGACAAACTCGAGCAACTTTATGGGCACATTACAATTAAAGTTGATTACATCGATGATCGTCCTTTGTATCTGCAAATAAGCGCAGAAGCCATTCAGGATAAGGCGTACGGGAAAGTGTTCCCTTTTGATGAGTTGGCTGAAACAATCTTTCAGTGATGCGGAAACTCTTACTTACGCTGGTTCTTACGTTTTCTTTTGCTTGCCTCATTGCGCAGCCATTGGCTATTAGTACAGAATTAACAGAGAATGGTCAAGTGGAACTCATTCAATGGGATGGTGATGGATTTAATTGCGTTTCCTCCGAAATGCCCATGATGTATACTTGGAGTATTTATACCAATCAACATCGAAGATTATTTTCGAAATGGCGTGAAAAAAGACGCGTAAAAAAGTACAACAACGAAGAAGTAGTTTATTGGGAAAACGGGCAAGAACCTGAAGCTTCAAAGTTGGATGGTCTGGTTTTTACCCCAGCAAGAAATGCCTCTTGGGGAATCTTTCCTTATTGGGTAAATCTTGGTTTTTCCGACAGCGATACTAGTATTCATTGGCAATATCAAGAATACACGACTCAAACATTTAATTGCCGCGGAGGGGCTTATTACAACACCTATTTCTACACTTCTAAAATGGGTAAGAATTCACTTCCTGATTCTATCTTTTATGGAAGTGTATATCGAATAGATACCGTTTCAAAAAAGGATACTTCTTCCTGTTGGGAATATTTCTACAATGACCAAGAACAACTAACGAAAATTGTTGTGGGCGATATGACACAACGTTCGTATCAGCCTGCATTTAATCGCTCCATTCTTTTATTCGAATACACGGCGAAATCCCAACTCAAGCGCATCATTGGCCTGTCTGACACACTGAATTACGATTCTTATCCTTTAACTGATTCTTTATTCGGATTTTTAAAGAAGGGATTTTATTTATCTGACGATGAGGAGGATGATTTGATCGATTCTATTCAATACCAAAAAGATGGTCCTGAAATAAGTTTCTTGTTGGAATATGAATACCAAGATTCTTTATTAATCGGTTCTTGGATATGGTCGAAAGATTGGTCGAATTTCCTTCACGATTCGATTGCGTATAACTCAAATGGGAAAGTGATTTCCATCAATCATTTAGCTGAAGTTAACGATATACGTGGGACGCTCTTCAATTACGATTCAAATGGCAGATTAACTTCCTATCAAGAATATTTCACCAACATGGAAGACAATGAGTTAAAGCGTGAATTTTACGAGCAGGTGAATCTGAAATACATCCGCCGTAAAGACATTCCACAGGAAGAAGACTCGAGTACTTCTAGTGACCAATGAAAAGAAATATCGGCGACTATGTGATTTCGGATGAATCTGATTTGATTCAGGTTGAGAAAGTACATGCTTACCTAAGTCTAGAATCCTATTGGGCGAAAGACATTCCGCTCGAAATCGTAAAACGAAGCATTGAAAATTCCCTTTGTTGGGGCGTGTATTTCCAAGGAGAGCAAATTGGTTTTGCACGCATGGTAACAGACTATTCCACTTTTGCTTACTTGGCGGATGTATACATATTAGAAGATCACCGCGGAAAAGGATTGAGCAAATTACTCATGCACGAAATCATGGCTCATCCACGATTACAAGGTTTGCGTAGAATTATGCTTGCAACCCGCGATGCACATAGCTTATACACTCAATTTGGCTTTGCCGCCTCCGAAAATCCAGCTTCGCTCATGCAGATAGTTGTTCCTGGAATTTATTCGAATACCGACAATCAGTGATTTCTGTCACAGGAAGGATGTCGTAGCAATTGTTAATTTTACGCTCCCAATGAAAAAAGAGACAGTACCATCTTTCAACCAGATATACATGGATCTTGCTTCCAGCTTAGCGTTGCGCTCCCATTGCGTTAAACAAAAGGTAGGAGCAGTCCTTACCAAAGACACGCGTATTATTTCACTCGGCTACAACGGACCGCCAGCTGGAACGCATAATTGCGATGAAGAATGGCCTGAAACCGGTTGCGCCCGTGATCGAAAAGGAAGCTGCTATTTGGCCTTACACGCAGAAGCTAACGCGATTCTCTATGCTGCAAAAAACAAAACCGACCTCGAAGGAAGCACCTTATATGTGACACTTTCTCCTTGCTTATCCTGCGCCAGAATCATCCTTTCAGTTGGAATTAAAAAAGTGATTTTCTTAAATTCTTATGCTGTTTATAAAGGCATGGACATCGATGAAGGCGTTGAGTTTCTTCGGAAATTCGGTGTTGAGGTAGATCATTATGAAATTTCGTAAGGTTATTTAAATCATTTCGACTACTTTTTACGTTTATAGCAGTTCCCAACAAAACGCAATGAATTCAAACCGCTCCCGATTAACACTTTTTCTTCCTTTCCTTTTGGGTGCTGCCATTGCTTCGGGCGTATTTATCGGTTATTTTTTATCGGGCTCTACTTCGATAGGAAAGCATAATTCGAGTATTTCGGGAGTTGGAAAGGACAACAAACTCAACGATGTGCTCAATTACATCATCGAAGAATACGTCGATACCATCAACACCAAAAAACTAGAAGAAGACGCAATTGTTTCACTTCTTCAACAACTCGATCCACATTCAGCCTACATTCCAGCAGCCGAACTGCAAGGTGTGAGTGAGCAACTCGAGGGAAATTTCGATGGAATAGGAGTAGAGTTTAACATCCAACACGATACAATCATGGTTGTGGCTGCTATTACGGGTGGTCCATCCGAATCGCTCGGTATTCAAAGTGGCGATCGAATCGTTCGTATCGAAGGAAAAAGCATCGCTGGAATCGGTGTGAAAAACGAAGACGTGATTAAGAAACTCCGCGGAAAACGTGGAACAAAAGTCAAAGTTGGAATCTATCGCCCATCCACCCGTCGCATTACCGATTACGTTATCACCCGTGGACAAATTCCAATTTATTCAGTTGACGCGAGCTACATGGCAACTCCCGATATTGGATACATCAAGATTTCTCGCTTCGCAGCTACTACATACGACGAGTACCTAAAAGCTTTCAACGAACTCAGCATGGCTGGAATGAAAAAACTCATTCTCGACCTGCGCGATAATCCAGGAGGATACCTCAATGCTGCTGTTGATTTGTGTGATGAATTCCTCCCGAAAGGAAAAAAGATTGTCTACACACAAGGAAAAGCTCGCAAACGCGAAGATTTTGACGCAACTGCAAAAGGTGGTTTCGAATCGGGCGGATTGGTCATTCTTATCGACGAAGGATCTGCATCTGCTTCCGAAATTGTTTCAGGAGCAGTTCAAGATAACGACCGTGGTTGGGTAGTTGGTCGCCGCTCTTTTGGAAAAGGCTTGGTTCAAGAAGAAGTGCGGTTTGATGATAGTTCTGCTATGCGTTTAACCATTGCTCGTTATTATACTCCAACGGGTAGATGCATTCAAAAATCCTATAAAGAAGGAAGCGATGCTTATTATCATGAGTTAGGAGAACGCTATTCACGTGGTGAAATGGCCAGTGCCGATTCCATGAAAAGCATGAAGGGCATTGCTTTTAAAACACCTGCCGGTCGTGTGGTTTATGGCGGCGGAGGAATTATGCCCGATGTTTTTGTGCCCATCGACACAAGCGGTTATTCCATCTATCTCTCCGAAATAGCTGCAAAAGGACTAATCAATCAATTTGTTTTCGAATACGTCGATTCTCATCGCGAAGAGATTAAGAAACAATACAAAACGGCCGATAGCTTTGCTCGTAGTTTTCCTATTCAAAATGTGCTTTCTGGCTTTTCGGCATTCACCATTAAGAATGGAGTTAAGTCAGATCCTGCTAGTTTAAACCGCTCTTCCGAAATTATCCGATCACAAATTCTAGCTCTCATGGGAAGAGCAATCTATGGTAACAAAGGTTTTTATTCCATCCTAAACAGCCGTGATAAAGCCGTTATCAAAGCAATCGAACTCCTGAATTCTAACAAATTAGTCAGCAATAGCTCGAACGCAAAACCTTCAGCATTCTGATTCCTACGCTTATGAAAAAAATCTGCCTTTTCTTCGTTTTAAGTCTGCTTGTTTTTGATGCATCTGCTCAAATTCAAACCATGATAAATTGGACGTTCAGCCAAAAGCGAACAAACGATAGCACCGAAGTTTTAACCTTTGTGGCATCCATGTCGGGCGGACATCACTTGTATTCTCAATACACTCCCGAAGGCGGACCATTACCTACTATTTTCGATTTCACGGCTAGCAAAGAATACAGCCGAATTGGAAAGGTAAAAGAACCAAAACCAGAAACGGTTCATGACGATCTTTTTGGCGTAGATGTAAGTACTTTTAAGGAAAAGAAAGTCACCTTCACACAAGAAATTCGAATCAAAAGCGGGAAAGATTTTAAAATTACGGGTGAAATTAGTGGGATGACTTGCGACGATCAAGGTTGTATTCCATTTGATCAACAACCGTTTTCATTCACCATAAAAGGTCGCACCATCGCTGGTGTTGTCACTTCTGCAATCGATACAAGCACCGCGCAAATTGCTCCAACGGGAGATACAGATGCAATTGTTCAAGCATCAGGTCCTTCAACTGGCGGTCCAGATGGCTGTAAAGACTATGTAATTGAAGGACTTAACAGCACACAAGCTCCAGCCGAAGCTCAGAGCTACTGGTTTATTTTCTTACTAGGATTTGGCGGTGGACTCGTGGCTTTGCTTACTCCATGTGTGTTTCCAATGATTCCATTAACGGTTAGTTTCTTCACCAAGAGCGCACAAAACCGTCGCAAAGGGCTCATCATGGCAGTAACGTATGGATTGTCGATTGCGGCTATCTACACGTTGTTGGCTGTTCCGTTTATTGTAGCAAAAGTTCCACCCGATACACTCAACGAAATCGCTACCAGCGCGGTATTGAACATCATTTTCTTTGTCATTTTCGTAGTATTCTCCATTTCGTTTTTTGGGTATTTCGAAATCCAACTACCATCTTCACTCGCGAACAAAGCCGATAGTGCGTCAAACTTGGGAGGATTTATCGGTGTATTCTTTATGGCGATTACACTGGCTTTAGTGTCGTTCAGCTGTACCGGACCAATCTTGGGATCTTTCCTCGCAGGAACCTTGGCCACGAATCCTGATCCTTACAATATATTATTTGTTATGCTTGGGTTTGGGTCTGCACTCGGACTACCATTTGCGCTTTTTGCAGCTTTCCCAGCTTGGTTGAATTCACTTCCTAAAAGCGGCGGATGGCTCAATTCGGTTAAAGTGGTACTCGGTTTCTTGGAATTAGGTATGGCGTTAAAATTCTTATCAAATGCCGATCTAGTAGAGCAATGGGGAATTCTTAAACGCGAACCTTTCCTAGCAATTTGGGCTATTCTAGCATTTGGTTTAGCACTTTATTTATTAGGTTTTATTCGTTTTCCACACGATAGCAAACTCAAAAAACGCAGCGCATTTAGAATCGGTTTAGCCACACTCTTCTTCGCAAGTGGAGTTTATTTCACTACTGGAATTTTTGGTGCTGGACTCGAACTCATCTCTGGATTTCCGCCTCCAACTTTTTACAGCTATGCCGCTCAGTCTGAAAAGAAGCCTGATGCATCAGCAGTTGCAGGCGATGAACATTGTCCTCAAGGAATTCCGTGTGAGCACGATTACGAAGTAGCAAAAGCTCGTGCCATCAAGGAAAACAAGCCATTGCTTATCGATTTTACCGGTTGGGCTTGTGTCAATTGTCGTCGAATGGAAGAAGGCGTTTGGATTGATCCGGAAGTGAAAAAAATCATGAGCGAAGAGTATGTTTTGGTTTCACTTTACGTCGATGAGAAGGCAAATCTTCCTGAATCCGAATGGTTTACGAGCTGTAAAACAGGTAAGCGTGTCCGCACTGTTGGGAACAAATGGAGCAACATGCAGGTTGTAAATTTCAACACGAATTCTCAGCCTCAATACGTAGCGTTATCGCCCGAAGGCAAGCAACTTGCCGAACCAGTTGGTTATACGAGTAAAGAGAATTATTTGAACTTCCTAAAATCAGGTTTGAGCAAAGCAAAAGAAACAGCAACTCGATAATGATTAGGGCGTGCCTTTCCTACCTTCGCTTTTAGCTCCGGCAGGAAAGTCAGGCTTTCGCGTCGTAGGAACTCCGCTCAATCCTTCACGCAAAAAATGAAGAACTGTCATTTCCGGTGTGGAGTTAGTTCAAAACGCTATTTTCGGTTTTCAATATCAAATATGCGCTTCTTTCTTTCTTTTATTCTATTTGTGTTTGTTCAACAACTTGTTGCTCAAAAGGTGTATTCTGTTGCGTATGAATCACAAGCTCAAGTCAAGGTATTTGTGGTGAAATACGAATCACAAGCCGATTTACTTGTATATAAAGTCAAGTACGACTCTCAGGCGGGCGATAATAATGGCAAATGGTTTTTCACGCAATACGAGAGTCAGGCGAAGAAAAAAATCTTCTTTGTCGATTACGAAAGCCAAGCCGATTTGAAGGTATTCTTTGTCGATTATGAAACTCAGGCTGGTTGGAAGAATAGTGCTAAAAAGGCCTTGATGTATTAGGGCTTTATTTTTAAAATCGAATCTTAAAATCGAGATTAAGTGTTATTCGATAGAAGGTTAAAAATTACTTAATCAAATCTTCACCTGTTAATGCTAGTTGTATAGTTCCGCTGTATGAATTGGCTTGCAAGCCATAAGGGCTAACTAATACAAGGTGAACAGCTGAACGAGTTTTCGTTTCTCGGCGGAAAGTATCTATCTTGGTTAGTAACTCTTGTTGATAGGATTTATCTATTGAATAGGGTGCAATGGAGAATTTCATTTCAAATATGTTTATCACTTGGTCGCGTCTTTCCATCAATAAATCGATTTGAATGGGCTTATCTCCTTTAGCGCACCAGCTTGCCACATTTACCTCAATACCAGAAATTCCCATGGCTCGTTTGATTTGATCTGTATGCATTAAGCAGAGTAATTCAAACGAATACCCAGACCAAGCCCGATGACGTGGATGGTCAATATAACTCATCCAAGATTGGGGTGTTGCTTTTTTGGAATTTTCTAGAAAACTGAAATGAAAAAGCGTAAAGAAATCAGTTAATTGGTAAATCGAATCTCTTGATTTTCGACCAATTGGACTGTATTTTCTGATAAAGTCGCTTTGCTCAAGCTCTTCAAGTATTTGTGTTGTTCCGCCACCATTGGGAAGCTTACTCAGCTGAAGAAGTTTGTCACGATTGAGTCCGCTTTTTTGTGTTGATAATGCTTTCACGATGGCTTCATGGGCCTGATAATTAGTAAACAAAGAGGCATATAGGTTCTGCATTTCATTTCGAAGCAAGGCAGAACCTCCAAGTAATAAATCATCGATTAATTGTGTGGCACTTTTACCTTTTGATAGCAAGCTCCAGTAATAGGGAACACCACCTAATACTTGATACATTTCAAGAAGTTGATGTAAGCTCCATTCTAATCCCATCGATTCAATCATAGCCTTACATTCGGCTAGACAAAAGGGTTTTAGGTGTATGCGTTCGGTAACTCGATTATGTAAACCACCTCGATTCTTTAATAGTTTACCTATCATCCATGAGGCAGCAGAGCCACATACGATTAATAGTACATCGTTTCTATTGGAAGCCCAATCATTCCAAAAGTGTTCGAAGGCGGATAAAAATCCCGAACGAGGAGTGTCTAACCAGGGTAATTCATCAATGAATACTAGCTTTTTCCCTTCAGGTAGATTTTCTAAGCCTTGTTTTAGTAACTGAAATGCCTCTAACCAATTACTGGGAGACTTATTTGAAGATGAATCACCAAATGTCTGAACTAAGCTATAATGAAAATTTAATAGTTGGTTCGAAAGTGATGCATTTGCCAACGCCGTAAGTTGAAATGACATGCGATTTTGGAACATTTTCCTTACCAGAAATGTCTTTCCAATTCTTCGTCGCCCATAGAGAACGACAAATTCGGAGCGATTTCTTTCGAACAACTCGTTTAAACGAATAATTTCTTTATTTCTACCGACAAGCTCCATAATGTGCTACAAATATAAAATAAATTTAGATATAGCGAATTATAAATACATATTTCGCTATAAATATCAAAGCAAATAAGATATAGCGGAATATAAACCAATTTCTATTGTCCACGTGATACAGAAGAGAGAAAAGCTTGAAAGGGTATTCGGACAATAATTGTAACGAAATGGCAGATTACGAAATTCATAAGCTTTCAACTTATTGAATCAACCTTAAAATTAATTGAAGTGCCTACTAACTAATAACAACAGTAGGAGGTTGGGCATTTAGCGGGCAATTGGTGTATGCTTATTTCAACTTTGGTTTTATCTATCTTTGCAGCCGCAATGAAAAACATCCGTAACTTTTGCATTATCGCTCACATCGACCATGGTAAATCAACCTTGGCCGATCGTCTGCTCGAATATACCAATACCATCACCAAGCGTGAATCACAGGCACAAGTCCTCGATGATATGGATTTGGAGCGTGAACGTGGAATCACCATTAAGAGTAAAGCCATTAAAATGGAGTATGAACTCAATGGGGAGAAGTATATCTTAAACCTAATTGATACTCCAGGACACGTCGATTTCTCCTACGAAGTTTCGCGTTCTATTGCAGCTTGTGAAGGCGCTTTACTTATTGTTGATGCCGCACAAGGTATTCAAGCCCAAACCATTAGTAATCTGTATTTGGCATTGGAGCACGATTTGGAAATTATTCCTGTTCTGAATAAAATGGATCTTCCCGGTGCAATGCCCGAAGAAGTGAAAGACCAAATTGTAGAACTCATTGGTTGCAAACGGGAAGATATTTTAGCCGCTTCAGGTAAAACTGGAATGGGCGTTCATGATATTCTAAAAGCTATTGTTGACCGCGTTCCAGCTCCAAAAGGCGATCCCGACGGACCACTACAAGCACTAATTTTTGATTCGGTTTTTAATTCGTTTCGTGGTATTTACGCATACTTCCGCGTGATAAATGGATCGATTAAAAAAGGAGATAAAGTAAAATTCATGTCAACCGGCAGTGAGTACTTTGCCGATGAAATTGGCTTGCTCCGATTAAAACCAGAAGCACGCAATGAAGTAAAAGCGGGAGATGTAGGTTACCTCATTTCGGGAATCAAAGAAGCGCGCGAAGTAAAAGTGGGCGATACGATTACACATGTTGATCGTCCGTGTGCTGAACAAATCAAAGGTTTTGAAGATGTGAAGCCGATGGTATTTGCGGGAATTTTCCCTGTCGATACGGAAGATTACGAAGAGTTGCGCTATTCCATGGAAAAGCTGCAACTTAACGATGCTTCACTCACGTTTGAACCAGAATCATCTGCAGCGTTAGGATTTGGTTTTCGTTGTGGTTTCTTGGGAATGCTTCACATGGAGATTATCCAAGAACGCCTCGAACGGGAATTTAACATGACCGTAATTACAACGGTTCCCAACGTATCCTACAAAGCGTATAAAACAAACGGCGAAGAATTGGTAGTAAACAACCCAACCGACCTTCCCGACCCAAGTAAACTCGATCGAATCGAAGAGCCGTATATTCGTGCTCAGGTGATTACAAAATCGGAATACACAGGTGCTATCATGACTTTGTGTATTCAGAAACGTGGTATGTTGGTCAACCAAAATTACCTCACAACTGATCGGGTAGAGTTGGTTTTCGAAATGCCAATGGGCGAAATCGTATTTGATTTCTACGACAAACTAAAATCGCTTTCTCGAGGTTACGCTTCGTTCGATTATCATCCAATCGACTATCGCGAATCCAAATTGATTAAACTCGATTTGATGTTGAATGGTGAGCCTGTTGATGCTTTGTCATCCCTTATACACCGCGACAATGCGTATGATTTCGGGAAGAAGATTTGCGAGAAGTTGAAAGAACTCATCCCGAAACAACAATTCGAAATTGCAATTCAGGCTTCCATTGGAGCAAAAGTAATTGCCCGCGAAACAGTAAAAGCTATGCGTAAAGACGTAACCGCGAAGTGTTATGGTGGTGATATTTCACGTAAACGTAAACTCCTCGAGAAGCAAAAAGAAGGAAAGAAACGTATGCGCCAAGTAGGCTCTGTTGAGGTGCCACAGTCGGCATTTATGGCGGTGCTAAAACTGGATTAATAGCATATTACATATTCTTGAGAACCCGCTCCTGCATTGCTTGAGCGGGTTTTTGTTTTTTACATTGATTCCATTAATTTTATCCATTATCTAGTTTAAACTTTATCGTATGTTATTATGGAAATTAGCATTAGTCAACAGGATATTCAATATCGAATATTTACCATTCGCGGGATTCAGGTTATAGTAGATCGAGACCTCGCAGCACTTTATGGTGTAGAAACCAAGGTACTAAACCAAGCTGTGAAGCGAAATCTCAATCGCTTCCCTTCGACTTTCCGATTTCAACTCACTAATAATGAGGTGCTTGAACTGGTCACAAAATGTGACCGGTTCGAAAATCTGAAGCATTCATCTGTTTTGCCTTTTGCATTTACAGAACAAGGAGTTGCTATGGTTTCAGCAATTCTTAAAAGCGACATAGCGGTTCATGTAAGCATTCAAATTATGGAAACATTTGTACAGTTGAGGCAATTGATTACTTCAAACATGGGTTTGATTCAGCGCCTTGATGCACTTGAACGAAAGCAAATTGTTTCAGACAATAAATTCGATCAATTATTTGAAGCGCTTGAATCTGGAAATCTTAAACCTTCTAAAGGAATCTTTTATGAGGGACAAATATTCGATGCTTATGAATTTGTTTGTGAAATAATTAGGCGAGCTAATTCGTCAATAATCATCATAGACAATTACATAGATGAAAACGTACTTAAACTACTCACTAAAAGAAAAGAAGGAGTGAAAGTTCAATTGTTAATGAAAAAGATATCTCCTGCATTTGAACTGGATATTCAAAAATATAATGCTCAATATCCAACGATTGAAGCGCATTGTTTTCTGGATGCTCATGATCGGTTTATACTTATTGATGATAAAGAGTTATTTCATATTGGTGCTTCACTTAAGGATTTAGGAAAGAAGTGGTTTGCCTTTTCAAGCATGCCCTCATTTGCAAATTCTGTAATCAAGAAAATTAAACACGATATAGAATTGTAGTTCATTCCTTTCTATTGCCACAATTCCTAACTCCGAACGATTATCTTTGCCGCCATTATGATCCAACAAGACCAAATTACCTCGCTGGATGATCGCCTGGATGCGCTAAGGAGGCATCTTTGACGTCGATCGTAAGCTCTCTGAATTAGAATTTGAAGAACGCGAAACAACCGCTCCCAATTTCTGGGACGACCCATCAGTTGCTGAAAAGAAACTGAAAGCCATTCGCGATAAAAAAGTCTGGACCGACGGCTGGAAAAAAATCGGTGCTGGAATAGAGGATTTAAAAGTTCTCATGGATTTCTTCAAAGAAGGCGGCGCTACCGAAGCTGAACTCGATGAACAGTATGCCCTGATTGTAGAAGATCTGGAAGACTTGGAGTTCAAAAACATGCTTTCGGGTAAAGAAGATAATCTTAGCTGCATCCTCACCATTAACTCGGGTGCAGGTGGAACTGAAAGCTGTGACTGGGCTTCTATGCTCTTACGTATGTATCGTATGTGGGCAGAGAAGAACAAATTCAAAGTGAGCGAAGTCGACATGCAAGAAGGCGATGTGGCCGGAATCAAGTCTGCTACCATCCAAATTGATGGTGAATTTGCCTTTGGATATCTGAAAGGAGAAAGTGGCGTGCATCGTCTCGTTCGAATTTCACCATTCGATTCCAATGCTCGTCGGCATACCTCATTTTGCTCCGTTTATGCTTATCCATTGATTGATGATACCATCGATATCCAAATCAACATGGGCGATATCGAATGGGATACCTTCCGTGCAGGCGGGGCAGGTGGACAGAACGTAAATAAGGTAGAAACCGCAGTACGATTAACTCACAAGCCAACTGGTATCATCATCAAAAACCAGGAAAGCCGTTCGCAGCTTCAGAACAAAGACAAAGCATTACAACTCCTCAAATCGCAGCTCTACGAAATGGAATTGCGCAAACGTCAGGAAAGTACCGATGCAATTGAAGGTTCGAAGAAGAAAATCGAGTGGGGTTCTCAAATCCGCAACTATGTTTTCCATCCATATAAACTGGTGAAAGACTTACGTACCGACAAAGAAACCTCCGATGTTCAAGGCGTAATGGATGGTGATTTGAACGCCTTCATCAAAGCGTATTTGATGGAATTTGGCGCTAAGCACGATTGATTCTAAAATCCCCGGACTGAGGTCCGGGGTTACTTGATTCTTACTGAATCGTATAGCTCTGGTGTTCCATATAAGCGATAGCTGCCCGATGTTGTTTTAATGGTTCCTCCGGCATTGGAATCAATTAAGTCGAGTTCTATCTTACTTCCAACACTTAGAATGTCCACTGTGGTAGGTGGATGAGAATGTGAAGTCCAACCATAATCTACATTCACCAATAGTTTCCAGGCGATTAGTGTTCCTACGGCAGGTCCGTGGAGATTGTCGTTTTTGAGTACTTTCACTATTCCGCTGGTATATCCATGTTGGCCATATGCATTTACAAATGGCTCAGAGCGTTGAACAACTTCTGCTTCTATCGTGAATTTTCGGGAAACAGTATCTGCATAAATCCAAAAAGGATATCCGGCTGCTGAGCTAATGCTGTCACAGAAAGGATTCCAGCTTAGGGTATCCGCAACAGCTTCGGGATAAGGATCATATTTCACCATTAAATTATATGCACCTGGCGGAAGTTTTTCAAACCGATGTGCAGCAGATGCATCCGTATGTTCCAAGAATGGATCATTGATGCTGAACCAACCAGAGAGCGTGTCTTGTGCTATGACGAGTCGGTCTTCTGGACCAAGCGTTTCGTCATGAATAAAGCTCACTTCATTACTTAATTCACGATAGATTTTTCGAGTGGTTTGGTGTTGAAGAGCAAATTGAATCACTTTCTTTCCGGAGTTTTGTTTTCCCGGCCAACGCAAGTACATCGCCGAATCGATGGTGTTATACAATTTCAATTTCACGCGCAGTAAATCACCTTCAGAATCTAAATGTGCTGGCCCATTGTAAACCGACCAATTCAATCTGCCTTCTTCGGTGTAAAAACGAATGTAATTGTTGTATAGATCCTGCTTTTCATACATACGAGCGCGTTCGCAATTCTCAATTAATTTTTCCCTTGCGCTATCGGTTCGATATACATTTTTCACCACCCATTTATTCGAATAACCATGGCGGAGATAGTTAAATGGTACTGGAAAAACCTTCCCATGTTGAACAACTAGGAGATACTCTTTTCTTCCTTCAGGTGTGTTCACCCAATAATAATAATCACTCCAGCCGGGCCAAATAGCAATGTGAGAGGAACAGCTATCTAACATCACTCCATCTATTCCCCGCATTCCCATGAGCCACCTAGAGAAACCAAAAAATGATTGCACAGGAGAGCCCTCATCAAACTGATTTAAATAATCCACATGCTTACGTGCCATTCGCTTCATCGCATTCGTATCGCCTCTTACCGCTGCTTTCACAAACTTAGAAGGTTTGCACAAGCGTTTTAGCTCCTTTTTTTTGATGTCTTTTTCAGCAATTAATCCTCCCAATAACAAACTCGGAATACCTCGTTGGTTTTGAAGTAAGCGCAAATCGGGCGCATCGCCAATGGTTTTAGGTTCATTGTTATTTAAAAACACATAGCAGCGTTCGCCTTGTCGATACAGATCTGTCCCAAGTTTTTCATTGGTAGAATGCTCAAACAAATAATGCTCGTTGTATAAGGGAAACGTTTGCTTGTAAACTTCAATTGGCTTGAAACTGATGATGTAAACCCCTGTTCCTAAATCATCAAATGAAACGGGCAATGAATCGGGCGATTGGGTTGGAAGTTGAACCAACGCGATATAATCCGATTGGCGAACTAAATCTTCTAGCGTTGCTCTTCGTTGCTCATGCACACGCCCATGTTGGATTTGTACAATTCCTTGGCTCTGAGAAAAGAGCAATAATGGAAAGAGTAGAAAAAAAAGCAGCAGCTGTTTCATGAAAATCAATCTAAGAAAATGCGCTTTTCATATTCAACATTCGCTTAAATGTTCACCAATATAAGCTGATTTTTAAGTCCCTTGAAAACCTTGTCATTCCATACTGCTTTTCTAATTTTGCGGCGCTGATTTTTAAAAAGAAACAGCTTTAACCATCCTAATTCAAACACCATGTCATTTCGTACCGAACACGACACGATGGGAGCCGTTCAGGTTCCTGCAGATAAATACTGGGGCGCACAAACAGAGCGTTCTCGCAACAATTTCAAAATTGGTCCTGAAGCAAGTATGCCGAAGGAGATCATCTACGCTTTTGCCCATTTGAAGAAAGCAGCTGCCCAAGCAAACCGCGATTTAGGCGTGTTAAGCGCTGATAAATGTGACCTTATCGGAAAAGTATGCGACGAGATTTTAGCGCACAAACTCGATGATCAGTTTCCATTAGTTATCTGGCAAACTGGTTCGGGAACACAAAGCAACATGAATGTGAATGAGGTGATTGCATACCGTGCACATGTGTTGAGTGGCGGACAATTGACCGACGATAAAAAAGTACTTCATCCTAACGACGATGTGAATAAAAGTCAGTCGAGCAACGATACTTTCCCTACAGCTATGCACATTGCAGCATATACACAAGCGGTTGAGGTGACTATTCCGGGGATGGAAAAACTGCGTGATACTTTGGTGAAGAAATCTGCTGATTTCAAAGACATCGTTAAGACAGGACGTACGCATTTCATGGATGCTACACCATTAACATTGGGTCAAGAATTTGGCGGATATGCACAACAAGTCACCAATTCTATCCGTGCAATTAAAAATGCATTGGAGATGGTGAAGGAATTAGCTTTGGGCGGAACGGCTGTTGGAACAGGCTTGAATACTCCAAAAGGATACGACGTTTTAGTAGCACAGAAAATTGCTGAATCGACTGGTTATCTTTTCGTAACAGCTCCTAACAAATTCGAAGCATTAGCAGCTCACGATGCGATGGTAGAATTATCAGGTGCTTTGAAACGTGCTGCTGTTGCCTTAATGAAAGTAGCAAACGACGTTCGTATGTTGAGCTCTGGCCCGCGCTCTGGAATTGGCGAAATCATCATTCCTGACAACGAACCGGGATCTTCCATCATGCCAGGAAAAGTAAACCCAACACAACCAGAAGCATTGACAATGGTATGTGCTCAAGTAATGGGAAATGATGTAGCTACTTCGATTGGTGGGGCAACTGGTCATTTCGAATTGAATGTATTCAAACCACTTATCGCTGCAAACGTATTGCAAAGTGCTCGTTTGCTTGGAGATGCTTGTGTTTCATTTAATGATAAATGTGCTGTGGGTATTGAACCAAACCTTCCACAAATCCAACAACATTTAGAGAATTCACTCATGTTGGTGACAGCTTTAAACACGCATATTGGCTATGAAAACGCGGCTAAAATTGCAAAGACAGCTCACAAGCAAGGTAAAACGCTTCGTCAAGTTTCCATTGAATTAGGATTGCTAACCGATGAGCAATTCACTGCTTGGGTTGATCCTAAGAAAATGGTTTAACCCGAATAGTTTAAACTTGATATTTATCGTTTAGAAAAACTCAAGGTGTTTGGTAGCCAACAAACGAACAGCTTCGAGTAATTTGAGCAAAACGATTTAAATCCCTTAAGCAGATTCTTGATTGATTTGAACATCATTCAAGAGTCTGCTTTTTCATTGTATGAAGTTGGTTGTCAAGATTGTTCAACATTAATCTAGTGTTAGAGAAAGCATAAATTGTATTGGCTTCACTTGTAGTATAATAGAAGAACTTGAACTAATTCGATACTTTAATTCAGATTAATATCTATATTGACTGCATGAATATGTGCAGAAACTTCAAAACCGTCTATTTGTTATTGGCAAGTCTGTTGATGACGTTCAAATTGGCAATAGCACAGGCGCCCGAATGCCAGTGGGTTAATGAAATTTCAGGAAATAATATCCAATTAGTAAATAGTTGCAAAAGCGATGAAAACAACAATTTGTATTCAACTGGGCTAGGTTCGTCAAACTTTAATTATGATTGCTTTTTCAACCCAGTAAATGTTAGTTTTCTTTACCCTGGACAGACTGACCTTATCTTAACAAAAACAAACTCCATCGGTAATTTAATTTGGGCCAATAATATTTCCTATTTAGGGCCTAATGGTTCAACGATATTTAGTTCTGGAGGAGAAATCGAATACGATGGTTCAGGTCATTTATATGTTTCCGATGTGTTTGGTTCAACGGCAACTTTTCATGGTAGCAATTTTCAAGATTCAAGTATTTCAACCCTTTCGGGTATAGGGAATAGCAGCATTTTATTAGCAAAATACGACACTTCCGGAATACCTGTTTGGGTTAGACAATTGGATGGATTAGGCGTAAGAACAATTTACAATACTTCAATCAGTCCAAATGGGAATGTCGCAATCTGCGGATCTTTTTTGAATTCATTTATTTTAACTGATTCAACATATGTGTCTCAAGGAGCAAATGATGGATTTGTTGCTGAATTTTCTTCAACAGGCATTCTGCTCTCATTCCATGTTTTTGGTACACCTGAAGAGGATTTTTGCACCGATGTGAGTTATGATAGTAACGGAAATTTATATGTGTCCATTTGTTCTTCTGGTCAATCCATAGATGCTGATCCGGGAAGTTCGATTTATGATCTAGTGAAAACAGCTACGAACGCAAGCTATTTCGCGGTTATAGTTAAGTTGAATTCAAGTGGCAATTTGATTTGGGCTAAAAAATTAGATTCTCAAACAGGTTATATTGTGAATTCAATCCAAGTTGATGATTCGGATGATTTATTAATTGCTGGACAATTCGATGGCAGTTTGGATGTCGATATGAATGAAGCTTCTATCTATACCATTACTTGTAATACACCGAATATTTCGGTCAATCACTTTGTTTCGAAAAACAATTCTAATGGCGATTTTATTTGGGTTGCCCATGTTCCTACCAATACGTTTGGATTCGTGAATGGGTATTGGAATCTGGAATCAGATCAATCGAATAATATCTACATTTCAGGTTTGTCTGGTTCATGCGATTTCAATCCTGGTGTAGCAATCGATTCAATTTCTGCATTTCCAACATTTACATCCTATTTATGGTCATTGAATGCGCAAGGTGGCCATCGTTGGGTGAAGCAGGTTATTAACCCGACAGGTTCAGGTTCAGTCACTAGTTTCAGTGGCATAACAATTCCTCCCAATAGCGATATTATTTATGGAGTTGGAGGCGCTTATGTCGAATCGACTTTCAGCACCGCTTCACCCGATTATACCATTTTTAGCAGCGGCATGGGGGGCTTCATGGCAAAATACGGTAACTGCCCACTAATCATCGAAAAAGAAACTGTTACCCACTGTGATTCCAGCTATGTATGGAATGGTCAGGAATACTCCGAATCAGGTAGTTATTTTGAATTCTTCCAAACAGAATTCGGTTGTGATAGCGTTTCCCGGCTTGATCTTCAGTTAAGTCAAGCCGTTTCTGCCGAATTAATTATCCAAAGCTGCGATCCTCTTGTTATAAACAATCAAACCTTCAATTCTAGCGGACTATACAATCAATCACTTATTAGTTCGGTTGGTTGCGACAGTTTACTTACCATTAATTTCACAAGAATTAACTCAAGTTCTGCTACCGTTGATGTTAATACGTGTAATCCGGTTACGATTAATTCTACTACATACAATGAAAGTGGCGAGTACATTCAAACATTAACAAATTCAAAAGGATGTGATAGTTTACTTACCATAAATGTCAATTTTGAAGCACCATCAGCCACCGTATTTACAGCTGATTCATCAATTTTTGCATTTGGATCTTTTGAAACTATTCAATGGATAAATTGCAGTAATAATGATCCTATTTCAGGTGCCGATTCTGCCTCTTATTTCCCATCTGGAGAAGGTCAATTTGCTGCAATTATTACCTTAAATGGCTGTAGTGATACAACAAATTGTAAGACATATAAACCCGCAGTTTTTACCTGCGACGATTTAATTATCTCTCCTAATCCAACAACCGATTTCGTTAGTTTTAAGTATCCTGTATCAGAATACTTGATTCAAGTTTTTGCTTCCAATGGAGCTTTAATTCGCTCTCAATTAGGAAATGCATCAACTCAAATAATCGACTTTAGTGCTATGGCGGCAGGTGTGTATGTTTTACAGATTGATTCGTGTAGAATAAAAGTCGTTCGAGGAAAGTAAAAGCACAAACATCCTGTTTCTAATACGAGAATGCTAAAACGTTCTCGTTAGAACAGGAATAATTCGATATTGAACTCTTTATCCCGCAAATCATTCAACAGAAAAGAACTTTCATTAGCTGAATGATGCTCTCAAAAAGCATAACATTTCGTCAAACATCCAATGAATTAGGATTGCTTACCGATGAGCAATTCACCGCGTGGGTTGATCCTAAGAAAATGGTGTAGTTGTTTTTTATCTAATTACGAATCACCTCAGCTATTTTGAAAAATCTAACTGGGGTGATTTTTTTTGAAAATTTGTAGCTTGCCCTATCAAACAATAACGCCATGAAAATTTCACATTACTTGCTATCTCTCTCTGCATTATTAGTCTTTACTAGTGTAGGTTTTTCTCAAGGGATGAAAAAAGTTGTCGCACCTGCTAATAATCAAGTAAAACCTGCAACAAATACAGTAAGCCCAGCAGCAGTGGCTCCTGCAACACCATCAACACCTGCTTCTGAGAATCAATCTCCGTGGACTAAAAACATGGTCAAAATTGAAGGTGACACATTCAGCATGGGAGCCAAAGAGGAAACCAAGAATGCGAGCTATTATGAAAAGCCACTTCACACGGTAAAGGTGAATTCATTTTACATGGGTAAATATGAAGTAACAGTTGCTGAATTCGAACAGTTTGTAAAAGCAAGCAATTATAAAACAGCTGCAGAAAGTGATACACTACAAATGGTTCTGTTGAACGGGAAAACAGAAGCCCGAAAAGGTATGAATTGGCGATACAATGAAATCGGTGAGAAAATAGCTGATGCAGACAAAGCTAAAATGCCTGTTACCCGAATAAGTTATGTCGATGCAGTGGCTTATTGTGATTGGTTAAGCAAGCAGAGCGGAAAAACATTCCGGATGCCTACCGAAGCAGAATGGGAATTTGCTGCAAAAGGCGGAAAAGGAAGCCCGAATTATGAGTATGCATGTGGATCATCTCCTGATGCATGTGTAGTATTCCGGAATAACTCGAAAGATCGTATTCAACCTGTTGGCAGTCGTCAACCGGGTAGTTTGGGAATTTACGATTTGAACGGGAATGTGTTTGAATGGTGTTCCGATTGGTACAGCCCCGATTACTATAAAACCTCACCATCCGACAATCCTCAAGGTCCATCAGAAGCGCGTCAACGGGTGATTCGTGGAGGAGAAATTATTAGTTCAACTGAAAGCTGCAAAAACTATAAACGCGATCATCGTAATCCGAAAATGGCATTTTTCAATGTGGGTTTTCGTGTGGTGATGATCGAATGATAGGAAAGTTTGAAAAAAGAAAGGGCAGCACATATCGGAACTGCCCTTTTTTGTTGCTATTTCTTCATTTGAGAGCTTTCCCAAATCTTTCCTAGGCTTGCATTAAGTGATAAATCTATCAGTCGGTCAAATCCATCCAAGCTAAAAGAAGTAATCTCTCCTTTTTTCATCTTCAAAAATGGAACGCCATCGGGATGTTTAAACTGAATTCCCCAATACAAGAATCCTTCATTATATCCTGCACCAGCTAAGCCAACATATTTTTTATCCTGCTTCGCAACGGGATTCGGACCAAAAACGAAACTGCCAGCACTCTTCACACTTACCGATTTTCCTTTTTCATTTGTAAGCGTTACTATACTCACTACAACTGCATCAACTCCTAATTGCTTAGCAAGAACTCCAAAGGATTGTTTGCATTTATAATCATCAAAATAATCGGTTGGAAAAATGCGATAACCATCTACGCTGGCAATGTTTCCTACTTTGTAATCGCTGGCACTTTCGGTTAAAAAGGATCCAAAATCAGCCAGACTTTTCCCAATGCCCGATACATCTGGATTGAAGTTCTTGTAAATCTGCTCAGCTTCCGGATTTTGAGCAAATAATTCATTCAATTCCAAAAGCTCAAGTCCGTTTTTCTTCAATTCTTCTTTGGCAGAAGTCACATAAATATCATACATCGATTGTGTTAGTTTTCTAACAAAACCTGCATCAGTGCTGTAAACATCCGATTTGCGCTGCGTTTCAGTAACACGATAATTTCCCACATTGTAGCTGTAAACCGATTTTCTTCGGTTCGTAGTAAATTCTTCATCGGCTACATAAAAACTAATTAATGCGAGTTTTTTAATCTTAAGTGCCGGATAATAGGGCAAAATCCCACCTCCATCATCTCTCAAATCGAGTTTGTAAATTTTAGGTTTGGGCTTTTCTACACATCCAACCCACAGTTTTTTCCCATCAACCCATTCGTTGATATTGTCTTGAGCTTGCATCCCCAATGAAATCAAGCCAAGGAAGATTACTGATACAAATTTTTTCATGGTCCGTTTGTTTTACAGACCGCCAACGTGAACGATTCAGACCGAACGGACAGCAGGCTGGCTCACGAAGGCGGCTGATGTGATGAATTTTGATTCGATGTGTCCGTTGATGCAAAATTCACCCAGTAAGATTTCCTATTTCTACCTGAGATTGCGGGTTTCATCTAAGTATTTTCACGTATTCAGCAGCAATATCGTTTTTCATCGAAGCATTTTTCTCATTTTAGTCCTGCTCATAATTCTTCATGATTCGACTGCTAACGCTAGCTTTTCTTGTCACATTTCATTCGCTCAGGGCAAACGATACGCTTCAGGTTCGAAAGCTGGTCGACTCAACCATGCGAATCAAATTCAACGATCCTCAAACAGCTGAAAGGCTGGCTCATCAAGCCATGCAGCTGGCTAAGAAAGACACGTTTTCACGATACATTGGTTCGGTTTACTCCCTTTTTGGGGCGATTTACGATGATCAAGGAAATTTCAACCAGTCAGGTCATTATTATGACACCGCTTTGGTCTATTACCAAAAAGCTCATTTTATTCCGGGAATTGCCAATATTCACAACAACTTCGGGTTGATTTATCGCAAGCAGGGACTTTATTCCATGGCATTGCCTGCTTTCATGAAAGCCATGCACCTGGCGGATAGTTTGAAAAGTGAACGTATCCAAGCACGTGTGTCACAAAATATTGGAATGTTGTTTAACGATATGGGGCGTTCAAATGAAGCGATTCCTTATCTCGAACGAAGTGTAAAACTCTATACTAAACTGGAGCTCAACACCTTTGTTGGTCGCACTTTGAACATACTTGCTGCAGCATTCGAACTCTCTCAAAAATATCCTTCTGCCGAAAAAGCCTACCTGCGAGCGCTCGACATAGCTCGTTCCGAACAAGACACAGCTAATCTTGCCAGCACATTAGATAATTATGGAGGATTATTATCCACTTTAGGAAAGCTTAAAGAAGCTGAAAATGCCCACCGGATGGCGTTTCAGTTAGTAAATCAGGTGCAGGACAGCGCATCCTGTGTGCTTATTATGAATAATCTAGCGAATGTGCTGATTAAAGAAAATCAACTACCCGAAGCCATACAATTAGCCAAGCAAGTTTCAGCCATTTGTCTGCGAATTAATGATCGTCCAGAGTTGATGCGCGCTTATCGTAACCTGGCGGATGCGTTTGAGAAAACTGGGAATTACAAAGATGCTGCTACTTATCGGTCGAAAGAAGCCCTTTTACAACAAGAGATTTTCCAATCCGATTTAGCCGACCGATCTGCACAATGGGACGCACTTTATCAAACCTCACAAAAAGAAGCAGAACTCAAAGAAATCAAGCAAATACAGGCTATTCGTTCTCTGGAATTGGCGGTTAGTCAGGAAGCGGTTTCTTCATCACGCAAAACCATTTTTATCCTGAGTTTGCTCATACTCGTTGGATTGGGAGCCACGTATGTGAGGTTTAGAAGAATACGTTTGGTTCAACAAATTCGATTATCCGAAGAAAGAAGTAAGCAACAACAAGAAGGTTTGCGGGCCATTTTAATTGCTCAAGAAGAAGAAAGAAAACGCATCGGGAAAGAAATGCACGATAGCCTCGGACAGAAACTGAGTGCCTTAAAAATTAGATTGCAACAACACGAAAATACATCTGGTGAATCGTTAGCTATTTTGTCTGAAACATTGGATGAAGCTCGAAACATTTCCCATTTGTTAATGCCCGTTACATTGCAGCGAATGGGCTTGAAGGCAGCTCTTCAGGAATTGTGCGAACGTAGTTTTACGGGTACTTCAATCGAAGGAGAATTTGAAACGTTTGCTCTGGAAGAACGACTTTCCGAGGAAGTTGAGATTGCTCTTTTTCGGGTAGCTCAGGAGTTAATTGCTAATGCGATTAAACATTCAGGCATGACTAAATTCAGTCTTCAACTTTATCGTACCAAAGAGCATGTTTTACTGGTTGCCGAGGACAACGGGAAAGGACTAGAATTGAGCAAATCGGGTGGAATGGGGATGCGAAATATTCAAAGTCGGATTGAAAGTATTTCGGGTGAAATTCGCTGGGAAACGGCACCAGAAGGCGGTTTGCTTTGTACTGTAAAAGTTCCGTTTAATTCGAGATGAGTCCGTTTACTAAAGCAAATCGCACCAAGCCTGCCATATTCTTTACATCGAGCTTGCTCATGATATTCTTACGGTGTGTTTCAACCGTTCGAACACTAATGAAAAGTTTATCCGCAATTTCCTGACTCGATAATCCAGCTGCAACTTCCCGTACGATTTCAATTTCTCGTTCTGTAAGTTGCGTTTCTCCTGGGTTAGATGATTCTGTCGAATGATTGGAAAGTATCTTCTCCATCAATTCACTCGAAAAATATTTTCCGCCAGCTAATATTTTCTGCACAGCTAATTGGAATTCTTCCTTATCAGCCGACTTCATCAAAAATCCTCTCGCACCTAGCTTCATCGCTTCTTGCACCAGCAAAGGATTTCCGTGCATACTCAACATCAGCACCTTTATTTCAGGATGCGTTTCTTGTATGATTTTCATTGCTTGTAAACCATCCATCACCGGCATTTGAAAATCCATCAACACCAAATCAACACGATGATGTCGCAACCAATCGCAGAGCTGCTTTCCATCGCTAAATCGTTCATTAATTTGCACATTGGAAAGAGTCGAAAGCATGGATGCTATTCCATCTGCAAATAGTGCATGGTCATCAGCAATAGCAACTGTATGTTTAGTAGTTGATTCCAACATGCCCGCAAATTACCGATTATCTGAAATCATTTTGGACAAGATTGAACTTCTATTTCAATTTCGCATAAGGCAAAAAAATCCTCCAATCATGAAAGCGTTTTCTTTTCTGTCGGCACTCTTGCTGACGATCTCCAGCTTTGCTCAAACATCCATTCAAACGGCACAAGAGCAGCTTGTTTCTGCACTCAATCGACATTGCCTCGAATTAACACAGCAGCTCTACAAACCCGGAACTAATCTTTTTTGCTCACCTTATAGTTTAAGCGCAGCACTTGCCATGACCTATGCTGGAGCTAGTGGAATAACTGCTACTGAAATGGAAAAAGTGATGCATTATCCTCAAGGCTTAACACACGAAGGTTTCTTAATGATGTCTAAGCGAATGGTTGAAATCAATGCTAAGGGTAAAGTCAAATTAGCTGTAGCAAATGCCTTGTGGAATCGCTTAAAGCTTCATCCCGATTATTTAGCAATCACCAAGAAATATTATAACGCAGAAGTCTATCCATTAACGAGCGAAACACCCATTAACGATTGGGCATCCAAGAACACCAATGGAAAAATCCCTAAAGTGCTCGAACCCGGCGATATTACACCTTTAGTAAAATTGATATTAACGAATGCCATTTATTTCAAAGGCGATTGGGTGAAAACTTTCGATAAGGAGAATACGCAAGAAGCCAAGTTTTATCAGAGCAATAAAAGCATTTCACCATGCAGTTTAATGTACGCAAAAGACTATTATAGGTATGGTCAATTTGATGGTTATCAAGCCATTGAGCTTCCTTATTCAGGAGATGATTTAAGCATGGTTGTGTTATTACCTAAGAGAGAAAGCTCCTTAAAGCAGCTCTTTCAAACGTTGAATACGAAAGAACTCGATACTCAATTACGAGCATTAAGAAGCCAACAAGTGGAACTCTGGCTGCCAAAATTCAAACTCGAAACCTCCTACGAACTCAAAGATGTATTGATGCAAATGGGGATGAAAGCACCTTTTAGCCGTGCCGATTTTACTAAGATGACCAAAGACAAAACACCATTAGAAATCAGCCGCATTATTCAAAAAGCATTTGTTGAAGTAAATGAAAAAGGTACCGAAGCCGCAGCAGTTACAGTTGTGATGATGGCTACGGAGTCGAGTATAAGCAGACATGAAATAGAAATTCCACAATTCAGAGCCGATCGACCATTCTTATTCCTCATTCGGGATAAACAAACTGGAGCGATACTATTTACTGGAGGATTGGAAAAACCTTAAGTGTAGTTTTCAAATCAATTGGTTGAAATTCATTAATTTGGCAAATGCGAAATTTACTTTTCACGTTTGCCTTTTTTATGCTCTCAATTGAGGCAATAGTCGCACAGGTAAACTACAACGACGATATAACAATCAGTCTAACAGGAGCTATCAGCGCACAAAATCCGGGTTGGCCTTTTAATGGTCCATATAATTTGGTTCCAAGTGGTAACCTAAATGGTTTCATCTTCTCCGGTTCAACTCCAACATGTTCTGCTAGTTCCTATCATACGTTTGGCAACTTTGGCTCTGGTTGGACTACTGGACAGGCGCAGATTTCTCAACCAAGTGGCTGGAATTACGAAGCCTATGTGGATTTTGGGCATACTGCCTCTTGGCGTTGTAATGTTCCATTAGTTGGTTCAACAGTAAATACATCCTACGCAGCCATTCATGGGGTTGTTATTGGTGGAGCACTTATTCTCAAAACGACATACGGAAATACATCTCACGACGATTTACGGGAATACATGTATGTGAAATTGGCGCGTCCGCTGATGCATGGAAAAACCTATCATTTTCGATACACCGTTGCAGCTGCACATCCAAGCGGAGAACTAACAACAGCCAATGTTTGGCAAGATCAATTAGGTGTTTATTTAAGTCCCAATCCTCCCAATTGGGCTGGTGCGTATACCAATGTTCCTGTTGATACAATCACACCTACATCCGTCACTCCTGCTGGACAAATAATTTCTGACACTGGAATAACCATTGAACAGGATTTTATTGGCAATGGAGAAGAGTGGTTGATGGTTGGGAGTTTCAGTCCGCTCGATTCCATTCACTATTCAGGTCCTCACGATGTGACGTTTCAGTCGCGCTACCTATTCGACAATTTTGCCATTTACGACCCGAATTGCGAAAACCCGATATACCTCGTATTGCCTCAACCTCCAACAACTCCATATTGTCATCCAACAAATCCTATTTCTTGCTATTCAACAACAGGTTTTGACGATTATCGCTGGTATGTAGATGGCGTTTTGCAAAGCGATACTTCGTATACGTTTAACTATATTCCACAACATAGCACAACCATAAGTCTTGCAGGAACAATAGGCACATGCGTCGATTCTATCAGCTATTTCTATCCTGTTCAGGAGGTAGATTTTGGACTTCCTGCCGATATATTTCTCTTTTGTGGCGATCCAATAACACTTGATCCAGAAATTCAAACCAATTATCCGATTCAATATTCCGAATGGACCAATCTGGCAAATAATCAGGTTTTTAATGGTTCAGGACCTTATACGATTTCTCAATACGGCGATTATGAAGTGCATTCCATGACCATTTCGGGATGTAATTTCAGAGACACATTGCAGGTGATTCCTCGCTTATTACCTACAACAAATACACAAGGTCAAGCGATTCCTGTAATCCAAATGCGCGATGTAAGTTGCCCGGGTGAGGATGATGGTTATGCGATTTATAATTTCCCGGGATTGGATTCTTTGCATTACGACTGGGGAATTGCAGGCGTATCAGATACTTCAACAGGTATATATAATTCTCCAGCACAGAATTTTAATTTACGCGTTTACGATAATGACCAGCATTGCACGGTTTTCTATCCTTCCATCATCAATAATTTCGATAGTTGTGCGGTGATAAATGGAACAATTTACCTGGATGGGGATGCAGATTGTTTGTTGGACACAAATGAGCTTACTGTTTCATCAGTAATGATGTATTCTCCAGAATTTGATCGAATGGCCCTGACTGATTCCATGGGAAATTACACGTTGAGAATTCCACCCGGTCCACAACATATTCTTCAAAGCAGTTACAACCATCCTTTGATGGGAACACTCTGTGAGGATACGGTTTTGGTCAACCCAACAGCATTCAACCAAATCATTAACGGAATTAATTTCGGAGATACGATTACTGCTCCTGTTTACGATGCTGCCATTGTATTTGGAGGATGTGCGCAATTGGTTCCGGGGCATATTAGCTATATCCCTTCAGTAGTGCAGAATACGGGAAATCTCCCTATCAGTTTTGTGTTTCGTCAGGTTATCAGTGATTCACTTTGGATAGATCATGCAGAAGGTTATTTCTATGGCACTTGGGATGAAATTGCTTTACAAGGTATAAACGCAGATACCGCAACATGGCAGTTAGATTTAGCACCAGGACAATCGGCCTATTTTAGAACTTGGGTAGAAATACCACCCAATCCTGCTTTGGTAGGAAGTACTTTGCATTCCTACAGTGAAATTATTCCACTGCTTCAGGATGATGATTCCGACAATAATCATTTAGATATGAATTGTTTGGTGATTGGAAGTTTCGATCCAAACCGAAAAAATGTGAATCCTGCAGGGCAAGGTGAGCAAGGGTTGATTAGTGCTGAGGTTGAAGATTTTCAATTCCTCATCGAATTTCAAAATACTGGAACAGCACCCGCTGATAATATTTATGTAGAAGACACACTTTCTTCTCTTTTCAATCTGAATTCGCTTCAAGTGATGGGGGCAAGTCATGCTTATCAAACCGAAATTCGTCAAGGAAATCTCATCCGTTTCATTTTCCCGAACATCAACTTAGCCGATTCACTTAGCAATGAACCCGAATCTCATGGCTGGATTGCGTTTAAAGTGAAACGTCAAGCTAATGCAACCAATCCGGGAACAGAATTCCAAAATACAGCACTCATTTATTTCGATTTCAACGAACCGGTAGTAACCAATACCACGCTGAATACGATTGCCGAAGATGTAGTATTGAGTGTTCCTCAAAAAGAAACAGCTGAATTAGAAATCTATCCTAATCCAGCTGTAAATACTATTCGTATTCTATTGCCATCCAAAGCGAAGGAAATCCGAATCAGCGATATCTCTGGAAGAGTGCTTCTTCGTAAAACGGGCGATGCGAATCTGCTGCATCAATTGGATATTCAATCCTTGTCGAGCGGAATGTATCTTGTTGACGTAACACTTAACAATGGCTCAATCGTTCAAAAGAAGTTGATCATTCGTTAATTTTAAATCACCACGTTCACCATTCTTCCCGGAACAACAATCACTTTCTTTGGACCGCCTTCTGGTAGCCATTTAGCAGCATCTTCATGACTTAATGCTAAAGCTTGAACTTCGGCTTGAGGCATATCAGCAGCTACCTGAATTTGGTAACGTACTTTTCCATTGAAAGCTACTGGATAAGCGATTGAACTTTCTTTGATGAAGCTTTCATTCCATTGTGGAAATTGAGCATCTACAACCGATCCAGATCCGCCGCATGCTTGCCACAACTCTTCAGCCATATGAGGTGCATACGGTGCTATAATAACGCTCAAGTCCTGAAGAATAGCTCGTTTGCGACACTTTTGTTCACTTAGTTCATTTACACAAATCATAAACACACTCACCGAAGTATTGAAAGAGAATTTCTCAATGTCTTCTTCTACTTTACGAATGGTTTTATGCAAGGTGCGCAACTCTGCTTCTGTAGGCGCTTCATCGCTCAGTTTCACTTGTCCATTCTCATCGAAGTACAAATTCCACAGTTTTTTCAGGAAACGATAAACTCCTTCAATTCCATTGGTATTCCAAGGTTTGAATTGCTCCAATGGTCCCAAAAACATCTCATATAAGCGCAAAGTATCCGCACCATAATCATTGATGATATCGTCGGGATTAACCACATTGTACTTCGACTTCGACATTTTCTCAACCTCTACACCGCACACATAATTGCCTTCTGCATTCAAGATAAATTCAGCTGCTGCATTTTCATCCCGCCATGCTTTAAAAGCGTTGAGGTTCAATAAATCATTCTGCACAATGTTCACATCCACATGAGTTTGCAGGATTTTTTCATCCTTGAATTCGCCGAGCATATCTTTCGAAATGAACTTGGTTGTTCCAATAATTTGATAAACAAAATTCGAACGCCCCAAAATCATCCCCTGATTAATCAACTTGCGGAAAGGCTCGTTTTTACTCACTTCCCCACGATCAAACAAGAATTTCTGCCAGAAGCGCGCGTACAATAAATGTCCAACTGCGTGCTCTGTTCCGCCAATGTATAAATCCACATCTTGCCAATATTCTTCAGCTTCTCTTCCTACAAAACGAGCTTTGTTTTGCGGATCCATATAGCGCAAGAAATACCAAGAAGAACCTGCATAACCCGGCATAGTATCCGTTTCACGTGTTCCATCCGGTACATTCACCCATTCTGGCACTTTGGTCAAAGGACTTTCAGGCTGTCCCGTCGGTTTGAAATCGGCCATCACTGGCAATTCCAAAGGCAATTCGTTTTCAGAAAGCGGATACGCAACACCATCGCGATACACAATTGGGAAGGGCTCTCCCCAATAACGTTGGCGACTAAATCCTGCATCACGCAAGCGATAATTCACTTTACCTTTTCCAAATCCACGCTCTTCAATAGCAGCAATTGCTTTCTTCAAGGCTTCGTATCCAGTTAATCCATTGAGGAAATCAGAGTTAATCATCTTGGCTTCCTTGGTAGGATTAGCCGCTTCAGAAATATCAACTCCTTCGTTTATTACAGGAATAGGAAGGTTGAAATGTTTAGCAAAATCCCAATCGCGTTGATCGCCAGCAGGAACAGCCATCACCGCTCCGGTCCCATATCCTGCCAACACATAATCGCCCACCCATACCGGAATTTTGGCTCCTGTAAATGGATGAAGTACATACGCTCCGGTGAATTCCCCGCTGATGCGTTTCACATCTGCCATTCGCTCACGTTCGCTTCGGTTTTTAGCAACTTCCACGTAAGCATTCACGGCATCGCGTTGCAAGTCAGTTGTGATAACAGACACCAATTCATGTTCGGGTGCAAGGGTTAAAAAGCTAACTCCAAAAATGGTATCAGGGCGTGTGGTGAAGACTTCAATCTGATCGGGATGATTTTCCAATTGGAATTTCAAAGAAGCTCCTTCCGATTTCCCAATCCAGTTGCGCTGCATTTCCTTCATCGAATCGGTCCACTCGAGTGTTTCCAAATCGTTGAGTAATCTTTCTGCATAGGCAGTAATGCGAAGGAACCATTGGCGCATACGGCGTTTTTCAACGGGATGTCCGCCACGTTCGCTCAAGCCATCTTTTACTTCATCGTTTGCCAACACAGTTCCCAAAGCTTCACACCAGTTCACGGTGCTAAAATCTTGGTAAGCCAAACGGTAGTGCATCAAAATTCCTCGCTGATCGGCCTCGTTCATGGCATTCCATTCAGCAGCACTAAATGGGGCATGTTCTCCACAAGCTCCTTTTGCAGCAGTACTTCCTCCTTGGGAAAACAATGCTTCAAGCTTGGAAATGTCTTCTGCTTTCTGACTTTCTAAATTGAACCAGCAGCCAAACAATTGAAGGAAAATCCATTGTGTCCATTTGTGATAGTTTGGATCAGAAGTAATTACTTCACGGTCCCAATCGTAACAAAATCCAATGTTTCCAAGCTGTTCTTTATAACGGGCAATGTTTTCGGCAGTCGTATCGGCTGGATGACGACCTGTTTGAATGGCATACTGCTCTGCAGGTAAACCAAATGCATCGAAACCCATTGGATGCAATACATTAAATCCCTTCAATCGCTTGTAACGCGAAACAATATCCGAAGCGATATATCCGAGGGGATGTCCCACATGTAATCCTGCACCCGATGGGTAAGGAAACATGTCGAGTACATAATACTTGGGCTTAGAAAGATCGATGTTCGTCTTATAACGCTTCTCATCTTTCCAGGTTTGTTGCCATTTTTTTTCAATCGCGCGGAAATTCGGCTCCATCAGGGAATCGGGGTATTTTAATGAAGCGGCGAAGTTACAAAAGCACACGTGAAACTTCATTACAAGTTCATTTCCTCACACTTGTCCACATTTTCTGTTCATCATCCTGTTGAAAGATGACCAAAACACTTATTCAGTTCGCCTTTAGCATCTGTATATTTGGCCTTTGTTTCCTAGTACATGTCCAGTAACGAAAATCAGTTCAACCGCCGTCGAATTCGCGCCTCCTACATCACTTCTGTGGTGAGTATCGCCATGGTATTGTTCATGCTCGGTTTGCTCGGACTGCTCCTCGTCGATGCCAAAAAACTTTCCGACACCACACGTGAATCGTTTCAGGTTTCGGTTTTCTTTCGCGATTCGGTTGACGATGCTCAAATCCTAGCATTCAAACAAGAACTCGATACACAGCCTTACGTAAAGTCGACCACTTTTATCACGCGTGCTCAAGCTGCAGATGAATTTCAGAAAGATTTGGGTGAAGAGTTTGTCGATTTCCTTGGATACAATCCACTTCCGGCTTCTATTGATGTGCGATTCAAAGTGAATTTCACGAACGAAAGCGATTTTCAAAAAATTGAAAAGGAATGGCTGGCAAATCCACTCGTTGCTCAGGTTGATTATCCACGGAATCTAATCAACCAAATCATCGATAATATGCGAAAGTTGAGTTGGTTTTTCCTCGCTTTCTCAGCTATTCTAACATTTATTGCGGTAACGCTGATCAACAATACCATCCGACTTTCAATTTACTCCAAGCGACTGCTCATTCGAACCATGCAGCTTGTTGGAGCTACTCGTGGTTTTATTCGCGGACCATTTCTCCGAGCTAGTTTCATGCAGGGTTTTGCAGGTGGAATTTTAGCTATACTCTTATTATCAGGAATGCTGTATTTGGGCGAACAACAAATCCCTGAACTGAAGCCTCTGCGCGACTTTAACTTACTTGGTATTTTAGCCGGAGGGATACTTCTGGGGGGTATCGGATTGTCGTGGATTTGTACTTTCTTTGCAGTCCGTAAATACTTGCATCTCAAAACAGATTCACTGTATTAAGCCTTACAGATGAGCACCGAAAAAGACAACAATCAGAAAGGGTTTGCATTCAGCCCGATGAATTATAAAATCATGCTTGCCGGAATTCTAGTAATTCTAGTTGGTTTCCTGCTCATGGTTGGCGGAGGTTCTAAAGATCCTAATGTCTTTAATCCCGAAATCTTTAGTACACAACGTATCACTGTTGCCCCAATCGTAGTGCTGATTGGTTTCGCAATCGAAGTGTTCGCGATTCTCTACAAACCAAAAAACTAATTCCGGATGACTTTTCTGGAAGCCTTCATCATTGCGGTGGTGGAAGGACTTACTGAGTTTTTACCCGTGTCCTCTACTGGTCACATGGTCATTACTCAGGCTTTGCTCGGCATGGATTCAGATGAATTCGTGAAACTCTTTACTGTTAACATTCAGTTTGGAGCCATTCTTTCGGTCCTCCTTCTTTATTGGAAACGTTTTCTTCAAGACATTCCTTTCTATATCAAGCTGATTATCGCTTTTATTCCTGCTGGTATCATTGGATTATTGGCAGGAGATCAAATAGACTTAATGCTCGAAAGTCCATTGGTTGTTGGTATCACTCTTTTAATTGGAGGTGTTGTTTTGTTGTATGTCGATAATTGGTTTAAAACCGAAGATTCAACTACACAAATCACCAATCAATCAGCACTATATATTGGGCTTTTCCAGTGTATTGCTCTCATTCCAGGCGTTTCTCGTTCGGCAGCTACCATTATTGGAGGAATGACTCAAGGTCTTTCACGTAAAACAGCAGCAGAATTTTCTTTTTTCCTTGCTGTACCTACTATGGCTGCAGCATCTGGATACAAATTGCTCAAAGTTTTTCTTAAAGGTGATCCAACAGTCATAACCGATAATCTTAGCATTCTTCTTTTCGGGAATGTGGTAGCATTTATCGTTGCTTTGTTGGCTATCCGCTTCTTTATTGGCTTCCTAACTAAACACGGATTTCGTCTTTTTGGATGGTATCGTATTGTAGTAGGCGCTATCATTTTAATTCTGCTCGCTGCAGGAGTCAATCTTTCTGTAGTATGAGTGAATCTCCGTTCCACGCTGGGAAACTTCTTCTTTTCGACAAACCACTCGGCTGGACTTCTTTCGACCTCGTAAATAAAGTCCGTTTTGCCATCGAAAAGCATTACAAGCTAAAACGTATGTCGATAAAAGTTGGACATGCCGGCACGCTCGATCCTTTGGCTACTGGCTTGATGCTAATTTGCACCGGTAAATTCACCAAGCAAATCGATACATTTCAAGGTTTACCTAAAACCTATACGGGCACGTTCACACTCGGCGGGACGACCGTTTCTTTCGATTTAGAAAAGGAAGTAGATCAACATTTTCCCACAGCGCACATTACTGAGGAAATGATCTATGAAGTAGCAAAAAACTTCATCGGAACACATGACCAAGAACCGCCTGTATTCTCCGCTAAGAAGATTGATGGCGAACGTGCTTATGAACTAGCTCGCGCTGGGAAAGATGTGAAAATGAAAACTTCCAGCATCGAAATCACCGCATTCGAAATCACCCGAATTGCCCTTCCTGAAGTTGATTTCCGTGTAGAATGTACCAAAGGAACTTATATCCGTTCGCTTGCCCGCGACTTTGGACTAGCACTAAAATCAGGAGCCTACTTATCCAAACTTTGCCGCACGGCTATTGGTCCACATACAATCGAAAATGCTCAAACTATCGAGCAATTCACAGCCGAAATTCGTTCTACTGTGTAAGCCGAAGCTTTTTAAGCGAAGGCTTACCGTTGAAGCTTAATTTTTTGTCTCCTTCGCTCTCTATATCTCGTAAGCCGAAGCTTTAAGCGAAGGCTTACAGACCAAGTTTAGTTTTTTGTCTCCTTAGCTCTCTATTTCTCGTAAGCCGAAGCTTTGAGCGAAGGCTTATTAGCGAAGGCTTACGTTGCCGCTTTTTCTAAGAATGATTATTTATTTAACACTACGATATAAAGTTTATTCGTGGAATTCAAAATCATGCCCCTCCTGCCATATAGTGGTCCCTACGGGAAGGAGAGGGAAGGGGTGAGGTCAACGTGCTTTTTCTAATTTGGAGCGTTTTCTCTTTCTATGAGAAACCCACCCATTCGTTTAAGTACATATTAATTCGTAATTTGTACTATCATGAGCGAAGATCCAACATCAAACAATCAGGCTAACGATTTTCAGGTTCCCTACAACCCTGATAACTCAAAGCGTGCAGGATTTGTTCATGAATCAGAAGATGACCGCCTACTCCGTGATATGAATCGCCCTCCATTAGAAAAGCTCATGTTATTTACACAAATGATCCGGCGAGAGCGAATGTTTAAGCAAGGGAAGATTTCTAACAAGTAGTACATCGAAATCCTTAAAAATTCCCCAATAAAAAAACGCATCCCCTTTTCAGAAGATGCGTTCTCAATATAGTTTTGATTGATGCTTAGCCGTTCAGTGCTTCTGCTCCACCAACAATCTCCAAGATTTCGTTGGTAATAGCTGCCTGACGTGCTTTGTTGTAACTCAATTTCAATTCTTTGATCAAATCACGTGCGTTATCGGTTGCTTTGTTCATCGCCGTCATACGTGCACCATGCTCAGCTGCGTGTGAGTCGAGGATGGCTTTGTAAATTTGAATCTTCAACGATTTCGGAATCAACTCGCTAACAATAGTCGCTTTATCTGGCTCGAAAATGTAATCGATAGCTGCGTTCTTTTTGCTCGTTCCAGCATCCTCAGTGCGAACAACAGGTAAATATTGCTCTTCAGTAGGAATTTGAACCGCAGCATTACGGAAACGATTGTAAGCCAATTCAACGCGATCAAATTCTTTATTCGAAAATGCATCCATTACACGTTGTGCAACAGGTGATACTCGATCGAATGCCAAACGATCAAATAATTCGTTGTGCGAACTATATAAGTTGAATTTGTTACGTGTTACGTAATCGCTTGCTTTCTTTCCGATACATAGAAACGAAACATTTCCAGCAGCAAATTGAGCAGCATATTTACCAGTGATTAACTGACGAGCTATCTTCAATACGTTCGTATTAAATGCTCCTGCCAGACCACGGTTCGACGTGATCAAAATGATCAGAACTTTTTTCGGATCACGCTCTACAGAATATGCGCCGCCTTCACTTGCATCAACACTTCCGCTGAGGTTACCCAGGATATCTTTCAGCTTCTCCGCATACGGACGCATCTGCACAATAGCATCTTGCGCCCGGCGTAACTTTGCAGCCGATACCATTTTCATGGCACTCGTAATCTGCATCGTGGAAGTTACCGAAACAATCCGGTTACGGACTTCTTTAAGATTGGCCATCGGACCGGTTTTGAATGATTAATTCTTGGTATAACGAGCCGCCAAATCGTTGGCTACTTTAGTCAATACATCTGTTAAGCTATCTTCGAATTTCCCAGCTTTCAATGCATTTAAAACATCTTTATGCTGCGTGTTCAAAATAGCTAAGTAGTCAGTTTCAAACTCACGAACTTTATTCACTGGAACTGGACGAAGAAGTCCTTTTACACCAGCGAAAATGATCGCAATCTGTTCTTCTACTTTAAATGGAGTGTACTGAGGTTGTTTCAAGATTTCCACGTTACGGGAACCTTTATCCAATACCGATTTAGTAGCAGCATCTAGATCCGAACCGAACTTAGCAAACGCTTCCAACTCACGGAACTGCGCTTGGTCAAGTTTCAATGTTCCAGCTACTTTTTTCATCGACTTAATCTGCGCATTACCACCAACACGTGATACCGAAATACCTACGTTAATTGCCGGACGAACACCAGAGTTGAACAAGTTCGACTCCAAGAAAATCTGTCCGTCGGTAATAGAAATTACGTTCGTTGGAATGTATGCAGAAACGTCACCCGCTTGGGTTTCGATAATTGGAAGTGCTGTTAATGAACCACCACCTTTTACTTTTCCTTGAAGAGAAGGAGGAAGGTCATTCATCTGCTGCGCGATAGAATCGGAAGCATTGATTTTTGCAGCACGCTCAAGTAAGCGACTGTGTAGGTAGAATACGTCTCCTGGATATGCCTCACGTCCTGGTGGACGACGAAGTAGAAGAGAAACCTCGCGGTAAGCTACGGCTTGTTTAGAAAGATCATCGTAAATGATCAATGCCGGACGACCTGTATCACGGAAGTACTCACCAATTGCAACACCTGCAAATGGTGCATAGAATTGCATTGGAGCAGGATCAGAAGCTGTTGCAGAAACAATCACGGTGTAAGCCATCGCGCCGTTTTCTTCCAATGTTTTCACAATGTTCGCAACAGTTGAACCTTTTTGTCCAATCGCAACATAAATACAGAATACAGGCTCACCTGCTTCGTAGAATTCTTTTTGGTTGATGATGGTATCGATACATACAGCTGTTTTACCAGTCTGACGGTCACCGATAACCAACTCACGCTGACCACGTCCAATTGGAATCATCGCGTCAATCGCTTTGATACCTGTTTGAAGCGGTTCAGTAACTGGCTGACGATAAATTACCCCAGGAGCTTTGCGCTCTAGTGGCATTTCAAGAAGTTCGCCTTTGATTGGTCCTTTACCGTCGATTGGTTCACCTAGTGTATTCACTACGCGACCAAGCATGCCTTCACCAACATTGATGGAAGCAATACGGCGAGTACGTTTTACAACGTCTCCTTCTTTAATGTTGTTGGAACTACCCAGCAATACAGCTCCTACGTTATCTTCTTCTAAGTTCAATACGATGCCTTGAAGTCCGCTAGGGAATTCAACAAGCTCTCCTGCTTGAACATTGTTAAGACCGTAGATGCGGGCAATACCGTCTCCTACTTGGAGAACAGTTCCCACTTCTTCGAGTTGCACGTCGGTGGTAAAACCAGACAGCTGTTGTTTCAGGATAGCAGATACTTCTGCGGGTTTGATTTCAGCCATTGTTCGTGTTATGAGGGTGTGACTATCGCCACGGTTTTCAATACTCTTTTACGTAAAGGTTCTTTTCAAATTCGCGGCGCAACAACTCAATGTCACGCTCAACGCTAGTGTCTATTTGGTTGTCACCAAAACGGAGAACAAATCCTCCGATGATGCTTGGATCGATGCGCTCTTCCAAAACAACTTTGTCGTTCTTAGAATGCTTAATCACCAAATCCAATATACGTTGACGGAAACTATCATCCACTTTAAATGCAGTGGTAAGAACAGCTTCTTCAATTCCGTTGTTTTCCAAATGAAGGATTACAAACTGACGGGCAATCGAATCCATAAACATTTCGCGACGTTTCTTGATGATTAGTTCAAGAAATGCAGCGGTAGTCGTACTAATGTGTGCAGTAAAAATAGCACGCATAATAGATGCTTTCTTATCCGATTTGATAATCGGGCTTTTCAGCATCGAACGTAGTTCCGGGTTTTCGTGAATGGTCTTGTCGATTAGTGCCATATCAGCACTTACAGCCTCCACTTCATTGCGATCTTGCGCTAAATTGAAGAGAGACTTCGCGTATCGTATGCCTGCTTTCGAGTCCTGCATGGTTCGATCAGTTCAATTTCAATTCTGAGATCAAGGTATTGGCAAGCTCTTTCTGTTTCTCGTCGGTTGATAATTGCTGTTTTACCAGCTTCTCAGCCACTTGAAGAGAAAGTTGTGCAACCTGATTTTTCAATTCAGTCACAGCAGCCATTTTCTCATTGTTAATCGACTCACGTGCAATGGCAATTAAGCGTTCTGCTTCAACTGTTGCTTTTGAACGTGCTTCGTTAATGATTTGATCTTTTGTCTCGCGTGCTTCTTTCAACATCGCGTCACGCTCCGAACGAGCTTCACGTAATAATGCTTCGTTGTTAGCGGTTAAGCGAGCCATTTCTTGTTTAGCCTTTTCAGCGCTGAGTAACGCATCTTCGATGGTCTTTTCGCGTTCGCTGATCATTTTCAGAATCGGCTTCCAAGCGAATTTACTCAAGAGAAAAAGCACCGTCAAAAAGGTCAAGGTCATCCAAATGACCAAACCAAAATCGGGGGTGACTAATTTCATATATCGTGTGTTTTGAATTTCGTTTTGAAAAACCTGTCAGATAGCCAACCGCTTCCGACAGGTTAATTTTCTGAAACTACTTATGCTTTGAAAGTCACAAGTAGACCTACAACCATCGCGAAGAAGGCAGCACCTTCAACAAGAGCAGCTGTAAGAATCATGTTAGCACGGATATCACCTGCAGCCTCAGGCTGACGAGCGATTGATTCCAATGCGCTACCACCAATGCGGCCAATACCAACACCAGCACCAAGAGCTGCAACACCAGCACCAAGAGCAGCAACACCGTAACCAAGTCCTAGGTTTCCAGCTTCCAAAAGAATTGCGTTCATAAAATTGAGATATAAGGATTAGAAAAATTCAAGAATTAATGAGCGTGTTCCAATTCGTGTTCATCGTGATGATGAGCTTCTTCCACAGCAGATCCAAAGTAGATAGCCGAAAGTAGCGTAAATACATAAGCCTGAAGGAAAGCAACTAACAACTCAAGGAACATCATAAATACCGTGAATAACCAGCTAGCTACACCAACGCCAACACCTGCCCCAACCGATTCTCCTCCTTTACCAAAGATGAAAATCAAACTGAAGAATGCCAATGCGATAATGTGACCCGCAGTGATGTTCGCGAAAAGTCGGATCATCAATACAAACGGACGAAGGAATACACCTA
>ERZ795056.690-NODE-690-length-41749-cov-17.552717_pt1 | contig 41749 bp, 17 predicted proteins | sample MGYA00375140_ERZ795056 | MGnify/ENA primary metagenome ERZ795056 (study PRJEB30185, sample SAMN05720227) | activated sludge metagenome | isolation source: Anaerobic digester | place: USA | collected 2015-03-09 ...
CTTTCTTTTAGCCCGGCTGTTGCTGGTACGATAAATATGAATAGCGGTGGTAATCAAGCCATCTGGGGTGCAGGAACTTTCAATGTAAATGCATTGTCCACCTTTGATATCAATGCAGGCACCACAGTGAGCCTGCAAAAAAATATGGGTGTAAACAGCACGGGCAATATGCTGGTAAATGGCACATTGATATTGACTGGTGAAAACTTTATCAGTTCGCCGCTTGTTGCAGGCGGTACCGTTACTTTAAATAACGGTGGTACACTTTCCATTCAAAGTGTGGATGGCATCAATAATACAACAACGGGTAATATCAGGACGACTACCTTTACCTATAACAATGGAGGGAACTTTATATATTCAGGCAGCACGAACCAGGTAACGGGTTTAAGGCTCCCGTTAACTTTATCAGGAACACCGCTGAGCAACCTTACCATTGCTAACACCGGCACTGCACCAAATAACGTTGTTACACTCACAAATAACAATACCACCACCGCAATAATAAACCTAAACGCCGGCCAGTTTAATGCAGGCACCGGCGGAACATTAATTATTAATGGCGGTACTAACTTAGTTGTTGACGGTGGCGGCGACCAATTTTTATCGGGTGGCGCCAATGATAACATCATCCGTTTTGCATCTAACGGTGCCGTATCGGGTACACCGGAATTGTGGAATGTAACCATCGGCACCAGCGGCGGCGGCGTGGATTTTCAAAACAATGCCAGAATAAACGGCATATTACAAATCATCAGCGGTGGCTTTGTAAATCCTAATGCGCCAAGATACAATACGGGTTCGTTCCTGGTTTACAATACTGGCGGTCCTTATAACCGCAATATTGAATGGGGCAATAATGCAGGATTGGGAACACCCGGCTATCCTCATCATGTAACCATACAAGGTGGTACCACACTTAACTTCTTAAACAATACCACATTTGATATGGGTTGTGGCGGCAATCTTACAATTGGAACTGCCTCTGCCGGCACACTTGTGCTCACAGATTATGTACAACCTTATGACCTTTTTGTAAGGGGCAATATTAATATCGGCGGTACTGCAGCCGGCATACTTACTATGTCAAATAGTATAGGTTGCGATCTTTACCTCACAGGCAACTGGACCCGTACTGCAACAGGTAATGTAAACTTTGGTTTTGGCAATGGCAGGTCTGTTTATTTTGACGGAAGCACTGATGCCACCATTACTGCAACCGGCGGCCAGTATTTCCCTTATGTAAGAATGGAAAAAGCTGCCAAAGCAAACAAGGTTACCCTTGCTGATCATGTGAGTATTGGATTTGAAGTAACTTTTACAAGAGGTACATTGGATCTGGGTACCAATAATAAATTTTTCACCCTGCTGTCAAATGCTAATAACGATGCAAGGGTGGATGTGAGTGATTCGGCCAATACGGATTTTGTATATGGTGCTTCTGACACAGAAGGACAATTTATTGTGCAGCGGTATTTCCCTGCCAGGCGAGCCTGGAGGCTGGTAACTGCACCGCTTAAACAAGGAGGCGGAACACATAGCATTTCACAAGCATGGCAGGAAAGGGGCAATGCCGCAACCGGTCTTGACTATACCGCTGCCAACTGGATATCATCGGTTGCTACGGATACCGCTGCTGCTAATTTTGCAACACAAATTACCGGTGGCAGCACGGCAAATGGTTTTGATGCAAGTCCAAATAATAGTTCCTCCATTAGATTCTTTAGTGGCGGTTTGTGGAATACCCCTGCCAATACCAACAGCACGGGTGTTAATAGCCAGGAAGGCTGGTTATTGTTTGTACGTGGCGACAGGGAAAATTATGGTGAAATAACCAACCAGTTTAAATTACCCACTATTACCACGCTCCGTCCACGTGGACAGATCTTTCTTGGCCAAAAAACGATTACGGCAAGTGGTTTGCAAACAGTGGGCAACCCTTATGCCTCGGCTGTTGATTATTTTAATATGACAAGAACAGGTGCCGGCTGGCCTGCTAGTCCCACGTATTTTGTTTGGGATCCATCATTAGGTGGTGCAAATGGCGTAGGCGCATGGGTAGCGCTTACCTGGAATGGCAGCAATTTTACCCGGTCTGCCCCATTATCAGGCACTGGCACCAGCAATTATGATAACAGGTATATTGCTTCCGGTGCAGCAATTATGGTTGATTTTCCTGCCGGTGGCGGAACACTTTCGATGAATGAGGCAAATAAGAACACCGACAGTACTACCACTGCATTCAGACCAGTAAGACAATTAATGACTTCACTACAGGCTAAAGATGCAGATAATACCCTGTATGTTGCTGATGCAGCGTTGAGTTTATTTGGCAACCAGTTTAATGATGCTGCTGATGTGGATGATGCCCGTAAATTGTCGAATGTGAATGAGAATATTTGCCTCAGGAGAAATGACGGCTATCTCTCCATAGAACGAAAAAAATTGAACGCCGATGCTGACACGATTTTCTATTTTATAAATAAGCTGCAGAAGAAAGAGTACAAACTGCGCTTTGAGATGGATAATATTGACCTGCCTGCATCCACTGCCGCCTTTTTGGAAGATACCTACCTGAAAACAAAAACACCGGTAAGCATTTCAGGCACAACGGAAGCAGGTTTTGCAGTAACCAATGATGCCGGTAGTGCAGCTACAGAACGGTTCAGGCTGGTGTTCAGGCGTTCTGTTTGGTACAGCAGTATACAAGCGGATATACTTAACAGTGATGTTGCAGTCAGCTGGTCGGTACGGGATGAACTGAATATTGAAAACTATGAAATTGAGCGGTCGTCTAATGGCAGCAGCTTTACAACCATTGCCAGCCAGCTCTCCAGGGGCAACAGTGAGATACCGGTTGCTTACAACGGTTTGGATATATCACCAGCTCCGGGAGAATATTATTACCGCATCAAGAGTACCAGCAAAAATGGCATTGTAACATATAGTGACGTGGTAAAAGTAAAAGTGGTAAGATCAACCCCGCATATGTATGTGTTTCCAAACCCGGTTACCAACAGTACCATTCAGTTGCAGTTGAATAATGCAATGGAAGGCGTGTACTCAACAACGTTATTTGGCAATAACGGACAGGTGATCAATAATGAGCTTATCAATCATGCCGGTGGCACCTCCACTAAAGCGATCCGGCTGAAGCAGCAAATAACTGACGGTACCTATCAATTAAGAATAACCGCCCCTGATAATACAATAACGGTGATTAAAGTGGTGGTAGTAAATGAATAAGGATGATACCGGATAAAAAAACAGGTTGCCTGCAAGGCAACCTGTTTTTTTTAGGAGCCTGTTTACCATTTTTCCAGGCCTAGTAATTTTTTGCCCAGTTCATTTAGTACGGCTGTTTCGTATTTTGTTTGCTCCCATTTGCGTGGGTCGCCAGGAAAAGCGTAGCCTTCCGGGGCAACCCTTTCTTTCCAGGATGTGATCCTCCATTGGCTTAAGGCTTCATTATTTTCTTCTGCCGGCATCATTGAAATGTATTGGGCGATACGAACTTTATCAACGCTCTTGTTTGGCCGGATGCCATGTGGCTGGAGGCTGTTAAAAATAAGCAGGTCGCCGGCCTCCATTTTTACTTTTACAAAATCAAAACCTGTAGTATCGGGTTTAAAATGGTCACGGTCGCTGGGTTGGGTTAGCTTCCATGTATCATAGGTCCTGAATAATTCAGGCAGGCATTGAAAGCCTCCCATGTTTTCATCATCCTGGTCAGCCAGTGCCAGTACGCCCTGTACATTCACTGGTTTGGTTTCAGGGTCATAATCCCAATGAATAAAACCCTTTTGTTCAAATCCCGGCTTTATAGGAAAATTAAGATTAGCCCTGTCAATGGTTACCCATAGCTTTTCTGTGCCCCAGATATCGGTAAAGGCATCGTATACTTTTTGCGACATGCGGTTGTTCCACAAATGCTGGTTGTTATATACTTCCACCATACCGGTATTGGTAAGTTCTTTCATTTTCATCTCTGCCCTGGGGGCTGCATACCAGGTTTCGGGGTTGCCCGGGTCTTTTTCTTCAAACTCCCATAAAAATTTTGCCGTATCCATAGCCTGCTCTTTAGGTACAGCATTTTTGATAACGATATAACCATTGTTGATCCAAAAATTCCAGTCAGCCTCACTCAATACACGGAGTGGTTTGCCATTGCTGCGATCGTTTAATTTAACCGCACTGCTTTTGGCAGTAGAGGGGTTGCCCGGAATGTCTTTATGTGCATTTCCAGGCTGCATGGTGGGCGCCATTGTTGGCACCATTGTTTTTTGTTCCATATAGCGGTTATTTTTTTTACTAAATAAGCAATTGACAACAATTGGCCTTTTACTGCGACATTTTTTTACATCTTTGGCCTGCATGCGTTTTCTTGCTCATTCATTTGTAAGGTCAGTAAATATTTTTCCGTCGGCCTGGAGTAAGATATGGTGAAGCATGGCAGCCGTTTTTGATACTACAAATGTAGCTTTGAATTTTGTGAGTAGATGAAATGTCTTGATCCGAAGGATAAAAAAAGCGCCGCAGGTATGCGGCGCTGAATGATTTGGATATTTATTTTAAGCGGGACAGGGTTATTATTGAAGAATTAGTTTGAAAATTTGTTTGGTTCCTTTATCTCCGGTTACAATCACATTGTACATACCAGCTGGTTTGCCAGCCAGTTCCAGTTCCTGTTTGTTAAATCCTGCAGGCAACAGCTTGCTGATATTCATTATTCTTTTTCCGTCGATACTTACGACACTGATATTTACCCTGTCTGCCACAGGCAGCGTAAACCCAATTGTTACGTTGCCTTTAGATGGGTTTGGATAAACACCTGCCTGTTGCAAAGCGTTGTCAATCCGGTTTGTAAGAGGTGCTGGTCTTGCTGCTGCACAATTGCCGGGTGCAGGGCTGTCGCCGGTAATCTCCATCCAGTCAATATCAGCAGTTGCATTGCTGGCAATACTTTCCAGCCGGATGGTATTGCTGCCTGCATTTAATGTAACATTTACGATGGTATTGGAGAATATTGAACTGCCGCTTGTTCTGGGGAACGGCAAGGCTGCATTCACCACCACACCATTCAATATGAACTTCATACTGAAAGTATTGCTGGTACTGCTGTTGGCATATCTCCAGTTGATTGAATAGGTTCCTGTAACCGGCACATTTACTTTCCAGTTAACGCCTTTACCTGCTGTATTGGTCAGGTTGATCACTTTTGTATTGTTGGCACCGCTGTTACTGCTTACAGATCCTTCTATCAAACAGAGGCCTGTTGCCTGGGTTGCATTATCTTCTATTCGTATGGTGGTTGTTCCTCCGCCGCCCGACAACTGGAAGTTGGCCGTAGCAGTTCTGTTGGCACTCATGGTGACAGTGGTGGTGGGGTTTGTTCCGGTGGCATTGCCGCTCCAGTTTACAAATACATAACCGGCTGCAGGGGTTGCCGTAACGGTTGCCACGGCGCCTGCTGCATAGGTGCCGCCACCACTAACGGTGCCGCCTGCCACAGGAGAAGCGGTCGTTGTTAAGGTGTAGGTGGTTGGTGGTATTACCGCAAAGTTGGCAGTAACCGATTTGTTAGCGTTCATTGTAATGGCAGTGCTGGCGGAAGTACCGCCTGCATCTCCGCTCCATCCCGTAAAGTTGTAGCCTGCTGCCGGAGTTGCCGTAACGGTTGCCAGCGCTCCCGATGCATAAGTGCCGCCACCACTAACAGTGCCGCCTGCCACAGGATTCGCTGCTGCAGATAACGTATAGTTGGTTGGTGATATCGCCTGGAAATTAGCCGTAACAGATTTGTTGGCATTCATAGTAACTGTAGTGCTGGTACCTGTACCGCTTACATCTCCACTCCAGCCGGTAAAAGTATAGCCAGCAGCTGGCGTGGCGGTAAGCGTGAGTACGGTACCTGAATTATACGTGCCGGCACCACTAACAGTGCCGCCTGCTGCAGGACTTGCTGATGCAGTAAGTGTATACGTTACCGGGGCAGTGCCGCCGCAGGAAGTGGGACTTGTTAATGTGGCGCCTGCTCCTCCCAGCACCAGTGATTTTACATTAGCCGAAGGAGTGACTGTTAACGTATAAGGAGGTGTAAATGCAGTGCCGCTTCCTGCTGTATTTCCTGTAGTGGAAATAAAGGTATTGTTGACAGCTGTTACCGCTGTAAAATCATTTTGATACAGGTCGATCGGTGTTCTGACACTTTCAAAATAGTTGCTCTCCACACGGATGTTTGCTTCCCTTCCGGCACGTACGCAATGACTGTTGCCCGTACTATTGAAGTAATTATTCACCATGTGTATTTGGCCATATCTTACCCTGGGCATCCTTTCTTTAACACCTGCACCATACCAGTTATACATCATCGTTACTTTCAACTTATTACGGTCTGATGTTTTACTGTCGGAATTACCAATAAGATTGCAAAACTGGTGGTTGCTGGATGCTGATGTGTAATAAAACCTGCACCAGGTAATGGCAATAAAATTGGCACCATTTGAAATGTCCAGATTGCCATCCTGGCCGTCATAAATATTGCAATGGTCTATCCAGATATTGGTGGCAGCTGTACCATCAATGGTTATACAATCCACCCCATCCACATCAACGGCTCCGGGGCCTTGTACGATCATATTCCGGATAATGACATTACTGGCTTTGATGGTAAATCCACCGAACAGTTTAGCACCAGGCAGGCCAATGATGGTTTTATTGGCTGCCACATTTACCCGGGTACCAACGCCTGTACCTACAGTTCCGGATACATAGATTACCTTGGCACCGCTTGAGCTGGCCTCAGTTTGCAACGCAGCAAGGGTAGTGACGGTAACAGGTGTAGCAGATCCACCCCCGGTGGTACCGCCATTTTGAGTGGCCCATCCTACAGGGGCACATTGGTCCTGGCTAAAACTGGTACTGGTAATAAAGGGGCATACGAATACAAAGAGGGTAAGCAATCGTTTAAGCATGTGGCGTAGTTTTTAATATTGAACTAAAAATCGTTCACAAGGCAAACGGAAAAATGTGGTGGCAGGAGGCAAGCAATTTTTTAAAAAATATCAATCGGGCTGATATTGGAAAAGGATATTGGTTGAACCCGGGCTTATGGCCTCAGGATCCAGCGGAACGCTTTCTTAAACTTTACTAACATGTGTTTTTTGTTTTTTATTAATTCAGAAAATGATTCTTATTTCTGCGTCAGTAAAAGCCTGGGGGCTTTAAAACAGTGCTGAAATGCGGTTATAAAACTATACTTTAACAACTATGATATAAAGCGTTTTCTTCTCTTTATTTGTGCAATCGCTCCCGGCAACGATTGCGTTTTGAAGCCTCCTTTTCTCTAATTATAAACATTTGTTGAGGATGCCGGAATCAAATTGAAATGTATTTGATCAAAGAAGGATATTTATGGTGCTCGTTTTGCACATTTTAGAACCCTGAAAAGCAACAGTAAGAGAGACAGAAATAACGCTGTGAGCTGGATAAAAAAAATTACTTTTGCCGCCTAAAAAAAATGTTATGAATAAAGGACCGGTTTCTCAATACATACAGCACCATTACAGGCATTTTAATGCAGCCGCATTGATGGACGCTGCCAAAGGATATGAAACACATTTGGCAGAAGGTGGAAAAATGATGATCACCCTTGCTGGTGCCATGAGTACAGCCGAGCTGGGGCTAAGCCTCGCTGAAATGATCCGCCAGGATAAAGTGCAGATCATCAGTTGCACGGGTGCAAACCTGGAAGAAGATGTAATGAACCTGGTGGCCCACAGCAAGTACAAAAGGGTACCTAACTACCGCGACCTTACACCACAAGATGAATGGGACCTGCTGGAGAATCACTACAACAGGGTTACAGACACTTGCATCCCGGAGGAAGAAGCTTTCCGCCGCCTGCAAAAACATTTGGTGAAACAATGGAAGGATGCTGAGGCAAAAGGAGAACGTTATTTTCCCCACGAGTTTTTGTATAAAACTGTTTTAAGTGGTGAGTTGCAGCAGTATTACGAGATCGATCCAAAAGACAGCTGGATAGTGGCGGCAGCAGAAAAGAATCTTCCTATTGTGTGCCCTGGTTGGGAAGACAGCACCACCGGGAATATTTTTGCCAGCTATGTGATCAAAGGTGAAATGCAGGCAAGTACTGTTAAAAGCGGTATTGAATATATGGTGTGGCTGGCCGACTGGTACCGGAATAATTCTGCCGGAAAGGGCGTGGGTTTTTTCCAGATCGGCGGCGGTATTGCTGGTGATTTCCCCATCTGCGTGGTGCCCATGATGTACCAGGACCTGGAATGGCATGATGTTCCTTTCTGGAGTTATTTCTGCCAGATAAGCGACAGTACCACGTCTTTTGGCTCTTACTCCGGCGCTGTACCAAACGAAAAAATTACCTGGGGTAAACTGGATATCAATACACCCAAATTTATTGTAGAAAGTGATGCCACGATTGTAGCGCCATTGATCTTTGCGTGGCTGCTGGGTTGGTAATTACTTTCTCGTGAATACTTTATAGCTGCATAATGCAGCTATTTTTTTTGCCACGAATCGCACAAATTGTCACGAAAGCGATTCGTGCAATTCGTGGCCACTTTTGATTCTCGACTTATTAATTATTGGTGATTTATTTATAAAAGAGCGGCTAATTGCTGTTCTTTTTTGTTTTTACATTCAACAAGAAGCCATTATTTTTATCCGCAAATCAATTTATGCAACGACAAACCTGTTCTAACTGCGGACATATTTATACAGATTCATTTTGCAATCAATGCGGGCAAAAAGCGGTGCACCGCTATACTGTAAGCCATGTAGTGCATGAGCTGGTACATGTATTCACCCACGCTGATAAAGGCATATTTTCATTTGCCTGGAATATTGTAAAAAAGCCGGGCAGCATTGCGCTTGATTTTGTGGAGGGGCGGCGCAAAAGACATTTTAACCTGTTTCAATACCTTATAATCATTGTAGGTATTGTAACATTTTTGATTGCCAAAACAGATTTTTTTGATAATACTTTGAAGAACCTGAATGCAGTGGGCAATGCCAAACTCAGTATCCGGCAGGCACAGGTACAACAGGACGCCATGCAGCTTTTTCAGAAATACAACAATATTGTGCAGATGCTGCTGATTCCCTTATTCGCTTTTTGGGGCTGGCTGTTTGTTACCAGGAAAAAATACAACTATGCCGAAACTGTTGTTTTACATATTGCAAGCAGTGCACAAACAAATACATTGGCTCTTCTTACAACCCTGTTTATGTTTTGGGGCAGTAGTTTGTCTGCCTTTGTTTATATAACCGCACTATCAATGGGTATTATGTTGTATTCGTTTACTGTTTCCTACCACCAGTTTATGAAATTGCCTGTGTGGAAGGCTTTTTTATACAGCCTGGCAGTTTTTCTCTGTTCCTACATTCTGCAAATAATTCTCACCTCCATTTTTGTGGCTGTATATGTTTTTTTTCTAAGCAGGAAGTGAGTGTAAGTTCCTTTTGCTGAACCGATTTTGCGTGCCCACAGGCATGTAAATTACATTCCTGGTCAAGCTCATAGCAGCAGCTGCCTGCAGCTGTTTTACGCCACGATCGCACAATTTGTTGCAAAAAACAGTTCGTGTTCATTCGTGTAATTCGTGGCTGATTTCTCTGTGTTAGTATTTGTAATCGTCCGACGCCAAAAGTTGCTGGCCGACGGTGTCTGTGACTGAATTACTGGCTTAACAATAATTTACAATACGATTTTGTTGCTTTTTACGTTTATACTCATCAAAGGAGTAACTAAAAAGGTAACGATCATGGAAACTGAAACCGCTATCCAGGAATTGCTGCTCAATGTAAATTCAAGTTTTTGCAAGAGGGAATGGAGTGAAATAAAGGGCCAGAAACAGCAGCCAACACAATCATCCGCGGAAAGGTTAAAAACCCTTTGCTGGAATGGTATGATACCTGAATTGTTACCCGAGGTATGTATCAAACAGAATAACCGCCCGTTAATTTTATGGGAAATGATGGGGCTTACCAATATTTTGCACTTAAAAATGGGTGGCTACAGCGAAAGGTTAAACCCAGAATACGCATTGCATCCTTACCTGATCTTAGACAATGCCGTTCTCAATTAAACAGTTTTATTTTTCTCCCAGTTTGGCTTTGAGCCTTGCAACGTTATTTTGCGCTTCTATCAACTGAATTTTTAAAGCATGAACTTCGGGGGCTTTTGCATGGAGCAGGGCTTCGGTTTCTTCATAGCTTTTCTGCATCAGGATTATATCACCGTCCATTTGTTTCATTATCTTTTCGGCAGTCTGCAATTTTTGATTGAGTTCAAGCTCTTTGGCCATTTTATTCTGGTGAACAATGGCCAGTTCTTTTTGAAGGGTTTCCTTCATCAGCCTTTCGCTTTCTAAGAACCCACCGGTACTTTTTAGCTCTCTGCCCCGTTTGTTCAGCTTATTCCATTGAATAAACCAGGCAGCACCAAAGCCACCGATAAAAGCAAGTGATATGTATAAAAAATTGAGCAGACAGGATTTGTTTAAAACTGCTGCAAAGTATTTCATCTTTTGTAAAACATAAGCAAAAGACAGTAGTTTTTTAAAATTAGGCTAGGCGCTTTGTTTTAAAAGGTTGTCGGTATAGTTCTTTCTCCTGCGGCTTACTTGTACCATATCTCCATTACTGAGTCTGAGCATACCTTGATCTACCGGTGCAGCCACATGCAGCCGGTTTACGATATGAGTGCGATGAATACGGAAAAAAGTGTCTTCCGGCAGGTTATCCTGGAACCAGTGCAGCACTTTGGCCACCACCAGCGGGCGTTCGTTGTTAAAAAATATTTTGCAGTAATTGCTGCTGGCTTCAATGCGGATGATATTTTCCTCCATCACCGTCTTGGTACCCTTGCTGGTCGGAATTAGAAATTGCTTCATAAATTACTGTTATATATTAATCGGCCAAAGGATATAAAAGGTTGGATCCAGTTAAAATTAATTTTTTGCAGGAAGTGGATTTGGAAAGCCTATGATGCAAATTGCACAGTAAAGTTTAAAACATTGCCATTTTAAAACAATACTACATTTGGAGTATGTACATAAAACAGGCAGGTTACCTGATGAGTACTACATTTCCTTTCATTTCGATGCTGCTGCCATTACTGCCCTTGCCCTTCAGCATCCAGATATAATTGCCGGATGGTTGAGGTTTGCCCTTAAAGTTGCCATCCCAACCGCCCGTTATTTGGGATGTTTCAAAAATAAGCTGGCCATAGCGGTTAAATATTCTGAAGAAATCGGTGGACACAATACCAACGGGTACAGGACGGAAGATATCATTGGTGCCATCTCCGTTGGGTGAAAAAGCATTGGGTACATAGTAAGTCACCCCATTAAAAGCCTTTATTTTCACGGTGTCATAACCAGTGCAGCCTGCAATATCTTTTACAATTACAGTAAACAACACACTGTCGGTATAAATAGTAGCCAGGGGATTTGCAATAAATGAATTGTTGAGTAAACCTGCAGGCTGCCAGGCATAGTTGATTCCCCCTGTTGCACTTAATTGATGTGGCTGACCGGTAACGGCAATGGTATCCCTTCCTGCAAATGCTCTTACCGGGGTCTGCACCTGTACGGTGATGCTATCAGCTGCAGATAAATTACAGCTATCGGTTACCGTTATACTGTATTCCTGTGTTGTATCCGGTTTTACAATAGTACTTGCGGTTGCCGGGCTGTTTATTCCGCCAGCAGCCGTAGCCTGCCACAAATAAGAAACAGGCATTAATGCAGTTGCCAACGCCGTTAACAAAGCACTATCAGTATTACATATGGTTACATCATTACCTGCATTTACCTGGGGCAAAGGATAAGTGCTGACAGTAACTGGTTTTATTGTAAAACAATTATTTCCATCTGTGCCTTTTACATACCAGGTGCCGGCTGTGGCAGCAGCAGGATTACCGTAGGAAATACTGGCTGAACTATCCTGCCAGTAAGTAAACAGCAGCCCTGGTGCAGAACCATTTGTAACGGCTGCTGCGGAAAGATCGGTTGTACTGTTGGCGCAAATAATGGCAGGATCATTGGTGATAACAACAGGAGCTGGATTAACAATTACAGACACAATTGCCGTATCTGAACATCCTCCTGCAGCAATCGTTATCAACTGATAAATACCTGTACTATTGATATTACTCACATCAGTAACCGGGTTGTTGCCGGTACTCCAGTTATTGTTGTTACTGCCGGTGTTATAGATAGGGTTCAGGTTGACGGTATTGCCTGTACAAATATTTACCGTAGTATCATTGCCAAGACCGGGCCTGGCTCCAAAGCTGATATTGTAAATAAAGATGAGGCTGTCACAGCCTGTTGCGGAGAATAACGTATCCGTGTATACGCCGTTGTTGGTAACCAGTACGCCCCAGGGTAATACGATGGAACTACCGTAGCATGCTGCACTGTCTGTATTGATCTTTTGAGCGGCGGGATAACCACTTATTACAATTGTATCACTGGTAATACAGCCGCCAACATCAATGGTTACATGGTATTCACCCGCTGCTGAAACCAATAAGCTGTCTGCTGTGGTTCCGTTTTGCCAGGTGTAACTCACAGCGTTTTGAGCAAAAGCCTTCAATATATAATTGCTTGATGAAAAACAAATGCTGGTATCACTGCCTAAAATATCACTGCTGTTTCCTGCAATGCTGACTTCAAAAGAATCCCGGTATGTGCAATTGTTCAATGTAATATCTGCCCAATAAATTCCCGGTGTATTTACAGTGATAGAAGAACCCGTTTCACCATTGTTCCAAACATAAGTTTCTGACAGGCCCCTGGATGCATTCAATATGGCATTGCCGCTGCAAACAAATATTTTTTGCAAAGGCTTTGCTGAAATGGGGCTGATATAAACAAGGATGGTATCGCTGCTGCTGCATCCGTTATAGGTGATGGTGCAATAATATATATGCTCCCCTGTTGTGGTTACAACCAAACTGTCTGCACTGCTGTTGTCCTGCCATAGATAAACAGCACCTGTATGCGCTGGTACTTTTAAGATAACCGGCATGCTGTTGTTGCATTGTATACTATCAGGGCCAAGATTAACCACAGGTCTTGCAGGCACCGTAAATGGTTTTATCAACGTGTCTGATTTGCCACAGCCAGTATTTTTTACAATAAGGGTTATGTTATAAGTGCTGTCATACGGCAGGGAGGGGTACAAAAAGGATGGCGAAAAGGCCGAAGACGACTGACTATTATATCCAAAATCCCATGCATACACAATATTGCTGCCATAGGTAGCGTAGTTAAAAAATTGAACGCTGTCGCTGCTGGCGCAATCAAAAGCGGCATCAAAGTTTGACAGGGCCAAACAGCTGATCAGGGGAGAACAACTGTCGGTATGTGCTACTGCGGTGGCCCTTAATTCAATCGTGCCATTTACTGGTTCCCCATTGTGGGTAAGCGGTGTTATTACCTGTATAAAATAACTCTGCCCGGGTACCAGGCACTGGTAGGTGTTTTGTGTAAGTCCGTCCAGTACACAGCTTTGCTCCTGCATGGCGCCACAATCACCAGTCATCATCCTGTATTTAATATCGGTGCCCACCGCATTGGTATTTTCAACCAGGGAGGCTGTTACATCTAAGGTATCCGCTCCCGTTACATCCAGCCGGAACCAGCTTGTTTTGTAATTTGTAGTAGTTGCACCCGGCGGGCAGGTAAGCGTGGGACCAAATTCTCCATAGTCTGTGCCGATGGTATGGCAATTGACTTTTACCAGGTTGCTTGCATTGCCTGCAGCATTGATGGTAACACCCACTGCATTATAGCAAAAATCACCCTCGTTGTTTGCCAGTTCAATTTCTGGTACTACATATTCAAAATCGCGGCTGCAACCCGGCAATAATAGATAATAGGTGCCGGGAGCCACACAGGCTTCTGCCCATTTACCGGAAGGAAGCGTAATATGTTCCGGTTCCACCAATGATAAACCGTTCATGGTAGAATCACCGGCAACTGTTTGACGGAAGAGTTTTACATTATTACTATCAGAAAATACCGCACTATTGTTGATATTGATCCGGTACCGGATATTGCCGGTAATGGTGGGCGTTAGTTTGTACCAAAGCGTTTTATTACAAACATTGAGGTTGCTGTACAAAGGATCCGGCAGGTCCCTGGTGGCACAGGAGTAATTGTCTTTTTCGCCAAGGTAGGAACCCGGACCGCTGGTTACAATATTGCCTGCCTGGTAATAATGATCAAATTTGGTGAGCAGCTCCAGAGAGTCAATAAGAACAGACACTTCCAGCTGCGAATTGGGCAACTGGCTAGCCGGGTATTCTTCGTCTTCTGCAACTACATTATCCACCAACACATAGTAACGGGTAGGGATACCCTCGCAAGCGGGGCGGTAGAAAGAAATATTATCCGGAGCTGCATTGCATGGGCGGCGGGGTATTTGTTCCACGTAGTTTTTTACTATAAACTGAAGGCCCTGGTTGATGGTGGAATCAACAAGACCATTTGCCTGCACATCGGTAAAGGGCAGGGAGCCATCTACATTGCTCCTGAATACAGCAAACTGGGGTTGATACCTGGTGAGCCCCATTTTATTCTCCACCTTTACATCTATTCTTCCAGGATGTGCCACCACAAATGTGTACCAAAGATTTCTGCGGGCAATAAAGCCATTTGTTGCCGGGTAGGCGGCGTTATACAAAGGCTGATTGGCAGCGTTACTGTAAATATTCCCGTTAAAAATGGTATTGCAGGCAGAATTGGCCGGGTCGTTTACTGCAGCGCCCGTGGTACAAAAAATTATATCGCTGCTGGGTGGTCTGTTGGCATCAACAGGATTTACATCACCTGGTTTGCCATAATGATAAACTGAATCGGGTGGCAGCTCTCCAAAATCATAAGCATTTTGTGCAAAATCAAAACGGGAGTAGGCAACACTGTCAATGTAGAATTCCGGCGTTACATCGCGGCACCTGAAATTATTGTCGCCAAATAATACGAGTGTGTAAGTGCCGGGCTGCAGGTTGCAAAGCTGCAAATAACCAGGTATAACGCTGCATTCCTGTATGGCGGTTGCAGTATCAAACAGCAGCGAATCAGCCCTTACATCTTTGCTATACACTTTACCCCAAAGCAGTTTGGTATTGATCTGTAAAAAAGAAACCTGTGTTGTTTTAAAAACGTAGTAAGCAACCTTGGTCAGGAAAGGAGTACATGAAGTAACAGGATGGGACGAAAATGGTGTATCCGATGTGCAATTAAAATATTCAGTTGGCAGTGTATCTGTCCTGAAAGTTTCAGGGTATGCATTGCTGTTGTTAACTGTTGGTGCCCACTCCAGTAAGTGCGGCTCTCCACCAGGCTGCACAGATGCTTTGTAAGGCCGGTTGAATTGTGGTCCCCTGCATTCGGGTATGATAGTTAAAGTAAACTGGTCGGGGTAAGTGATGAAACTGTTATACCTGGCCTGTTCATACAACAGGCGCATGGTGCTGTCGTAGCTGGGACCTGTGGCCCAGCTGATAACGGTGTACCACCCAGGTACAAATATTTCACAATCGTCTGTGCTGTTGGTTTCGTTAAAGCAGGTCCATTTTCCACCGATGCTGGTAAGCCCGGATAATCCCTCTGTTGCTTTGCCGGAGAAGAGCGTCATTATTCCAAAAGGCCGGTCACAATCCCCTTTATTTTCATTGGAGATTTTTATAAAGGATGGCTCTTTAAGATAGAACTGCCGGTAAATGGCTTTTACAGCCGGTCTTCCGAGCATTCCACAAGGAATATAATCATTTACAGGAACTGCATTGTCATCACAGCTCCAGGTGTCAACATCAGACATCACTGTATCTGTGCCATTAGCCTGTACCGTGTCTATTACACTCCCCATATCCTGTGCATTTACCGGGCTATTGTGCCTGGTTCTTGTTCGGCTAAACGTGAACGTTGGTTGGTCTACGGTCCCAATATTCGGCCCTGCACCCATCGTAGTAAAAGTATAAGTGCCGGGAACCACGCAAGTACTTTTATTATTACAGGTTACTCTCCCGTTCATGCATTCGGTATTGGCAACCAAACCGGAAATTGTATCAGGATAGCCAAAAATATTTTGGGCCGAAGCCAGTGCAGCCGCATCGCCGCTGTACAGTTTATACAAAACAGGGTTGGCTAAAGTGCCTGGATCAATAAGTGTTTCAAAACTTACTGTGCCACTGTCGGCAACAGTAAACTGCCGGTACATGATCCTGTTTGCTGCCGGGTAACAACTTGTGTCAGATGGCCTGACTGTGGATCCACATCCAAAAGTATCTGTAGCAGCAAGAAATGCTGCATCGTTGATTAAAGGTTGTTGTATTCCATTTACAATATTGATACTGTCAACTGCACCGGGGGTACTGAGCGAAAATTTATTGACAGTTTTGCGGGTGTATCCTGTAATGGTTACTACGTACCTGCTGCCAAGATTTGTGTACAGGCAAATGTTCCCATTGATCAGTGGCGTTTTATAAGTAATCGTATCTTTCGAAATGGCCGAATCCACTCCTAATACCTGGATGATATAGTCTCCTGGTGAAAGACAGGGAAAAGTGACACTGTTTGCGGCAACCACACCCACCAGGTTGGCCATATCGATATCAGCACAATTAGCGGTAACACTTTGTTTAAACAGGCGGATAACAGACTTTACACCACAGGCAGGTAAATCAGTTCTTACATTAACATCACCTGCAGTTGCCAGTGTAAAAGTGCCAAAACTGCTGAGATTAAAATTCCGCCCGCTTATGTTAATACCTGCTGCAGGTACAACAGGGCTGCAGTTTGTAACAGCGTGCTTGCTGTTGCAGCCAAAATAGCCGATCATGTAAGAGGCAGTACCATCCGGGCTGGTATTCAAATTACCCAGCGCATGCGAAGGTGCAATACCAACAACAGGCAAAGGAGCCACTGTGGCAGCAGTGCCGCCTGTTAGTATACCAAGCCTCAGCCTTTCCGTAAATCCGTCCGGCATAAATAATTGAATGCTGTAGGTGGTAGCGGGCTGCAGACTGTTGCACAAATATTCTTTAATGCCCCCGTGATAACCGTCTGTCAGCAGGCTGTCGCAACCTTCCACCAATGTTAGTGTGTTTACAGGCGTGGTAACGGCATCGCCCATGTACAATGAATAACCAAATTTTTTAAATATACCGGGACCGCCATTGGTAAAATAGCTATTGGTGCCGGATAGTGTTACAATGATATAGTCGGAATAAGCCGGCGTGGTAAAAGTGAACCAGGCTGTTTTACGGTATTCGTTGCTGTTAGTGAAGATGGAACACAATTCAGCGCTTTCGTCTGTGGCATAACAGCCGGCATCAAAGTCAACCCTCCTGGCAAAATTGGATGCAGTGCCAAAAGCATAAGCCGTTGCAGGCCGGTCGTAAACTGCACCCGGCGGATCCGTTATCTCCACTGTTATGGTGATGGGTCCGTCGGCGCCCGACTTACCTGCTACCTGTACCAGGTAATCGCCTGAGGGTACACATGGGTGATAGGTATTGCCAAACGAAACAATTGATGTAAGCTGGTTACTGATATCCGCATTGGAAGGAAGACAAGCGGATGCATTATATACAGTAAATCCAGCATCGCCCGCACTAATGGCTGTGCCGGGCTGGCTGAGTGTGATCCTCACTGCACGGGTGGTGGGCAGGGAAAATTTGAACCAGGCAGATCTCTTATCAACTGTGGCAATAGAAAGTGCGGAGGCAAAGCTTTCACCGGGCTGTATGGTGGCATTGGTAAGGTTGATCTCGGTAGAGGAAAATATGCCCAGGCCATACCCGTTGTTGGGCACAGTAATCGTCTCGGCGTTATTACAATCATCATTGGCCGGCGCCTGTGCCATCAGCACAAAAGCCTGCAATAGCAGCAGCAGGGATACGAACAGTTGTTTATATACGCTGTTGAAAGACATTAATGATTGCCGTTAGTTTTGAGTTGCCCGGATACCGGGAGCGAGAAAATAGCTATGAATGTAAGCAAAATTCTGCACCGGGTTCAGTTTGGGTGAAAAGAAAATCAATAGCAGGTATAGGGCATAGAAAAGCGCAGGGCCATTTTAGACCCTGCGCTTTCTTATAAACGGCTTTTACTGGTTCACTGTAACAGGTGCCTGCAATACCATGCCACTGCCGGTTCTTACTTCTGCATTGCCTTTTACCGTAAGTGCTTTTTTGTTCACAAACTGGCGGTTACCATTTCTTGTGCCGGCATTTATTACCAGCCGTCCTATTTTATTGGGGAAGGACAAGCCTCCAAAACCATCTGTATTTTTACTGGCCGTAGTAGAATTGCTGATACCCAACACCAGGATACTGTTGTTGCCAAAATCATACTGGCAATTCAGTGCCTGGCTGGCTGCACCATAAGGCGGATTGTTTATTTGCAGCGTGCCGCCCGAAAAATTAAAAGAAGTCATGCCGGCTGCCGCTTCAAATAAGGCAAAGCCATCTGCCACACTGATATCCCGCTGGCCCTTATTTCCATCGATAATTAATGTGCCGCCACTCATGTTGAAGGCTGACAGGCTGTTATGTTTTATCCTTCCATTCACAATCATATTGCCATTGCTCATATTGAGCGTGCCATAATTATCTGCCCTGCTAAAGGCATCATCACCCTGGCCCAGTTTAAGGGTAAAGCTGGCGTTATTCATGGTGAGGGTGCCCGTAGTGTTGATCCTTAAAGACCGGATGGTAAGTGATGTATCAAGGGTGATGGTATGCCCTGCGCTGATGATAACGGAGTCGCATATCCCAGGTACCGATCCCTTACTCCAGTTGGCAGGGTTTTTAAAACTCCCGCCGGCAATCGTGCTGTTGATACAGTTAGCATTGTACGGCATGATCACTTTGATCAATACAGAATCGGCAAAGCCGCCATAGGTAAAAGTTGCAACAGCGCCGCCTTCTTTAAGTCCGTTGAAGGTTTTAAGTGCAGCATCATAACTTACTGTATTTAAAGAATCTATCGTGATAGCGATACCGGCATTATCATTTGCCAGCGGTACCCATTGGTTGTTATATTGGGCCTCATAAGTGGGAATATAGGGTGTGCCTGCGGTCATGTTAAACACTTCTTCTTTTATCCGGAAACCCTGCAGGGGTGCCACACTCGAAGCATTCAGCACAACAGAATCCACATGAAAGTTTACGCCTGTGCCGCCGGCATTGTCGTACACGGCAAAGGCAAATATTTTACTGCTGCCGAGATAACTGCGGTCAACCTTAAACGTTACTGTTTGCGGGGTAAATATTTTCCGCATTTTAAAAGAATCCTCTCCCTGGAAGTTGATGGATACATAGGCCAGCCTGAGCGTATCTTTCAACCTGAAACGTACCGTTATTGTACTGTCAGCATTTACACCCGCATTCATTACCGGCGCATCTATCCTTATTTTAGCGGTGTCATATGAAATATTAATAGCAGCGGGGGCAGCTGGTCTTTCTTCATGGTTTCCCCGGGCGGGCCTAAGCAGGAGTTGCGGCTCCGGATCGTCATCCACTGGTATTTCATCTCCAAACAAACTGTTGGTCATTTCTGCATTTAATAACTGGAACACTTTATCCCCCACATCGTTTCTCCATAAGATGGCGCTGTGATTGGCATTCAGTCCCTGTGTGCCCGAACCCATATCTGTAGGTTTAAAAACAGAAATGTAGGGTTGAGGTATCGTTATCTGGGCGGTTTGGCTCATTAATGGAACAATCAGGTCGCTGTCTGCTAAATAATTGTCGTAGCCTCTTTTTTCAGCCATCCAGTTTAGAAAATCGGCGATCATCGTTTCGTAAGGTTTGGCCATGATCTCCCGCAGGTAGGCCCTTGTTTCTTCCGCTGTTGTCTGATCTATTTCCTCACTGTTGTAGGTTGAAGCATATATTACCTGTATCAGCGTTTTGTATACTTTGGCCAGCGCATAGTTGATAGTGCCAATACTCATTGGTTCTATATAATTACTGTTCCAGTCAAGATCGCCGGTGATCATATGAAATCTATTGGTTGACTTTGGCAGGTTTACGCCGCCACGTTGAGCCGTTACCTGCAGGTTATTTACTGCATCTGTGGCTTCAAAGCCCGACCAATAGTTACCGCCGGAACTGCCGACCGGTTTAAAGAAACCTCCTATAAAAACAGGGGCGTGATAATAAGCCAGGTTGAGTGTATGGTTGAGAAGCGTAGGTGTTAGTGGTATAAACTGGTCCAGTACATCTGCAATAGGAGCGCCATTGTGCGGCGTGTTAATGGTGATGATCTTATGCGTATATCCCTTCTTGTAAGTTTTAAAGAGATAATCATCACCGGCACCTGAGTAAAATTTTTGTGGAAAGAAACCCATGGCGGAACGTACCATGATGCCTCCCATACTATGGCAGATATAATCAACCTGGTTGGCTGAATACCGCATTACATTGCGCATGTATTCAATGTTGCCCTGTAATGTATTCAGCCGGTCTCCAAACTGGTAAGCCGTTACATCAGCACCCAATAGCTGGGCGCCATTCTTATGAAAGTATCCAATGGGGTCCATCGAGAGCGCCCTTTTGTACACAAATAAAGGGCTATTGATAAATTTTACATACTGTCCATTGTTTTGATGGCTCAGCAGGTCCCATGCTGCAGGAGAACTGGCCAGCCCGTGTACCAATAATGTAGGAGGACGTACGATGCCGATCTTATATTCCTGTGTGTCTTTTTTATTATCAGTATATGTGGCAATTATGGTCATCCTGTCGTACCGCCTGCTCAGGTTTGCAAATTCATTGGTGGCAAGGCCACTGAAATCTTCAGGCGCCACATACCAAAACCAGAATTCACCCGGCAGTCCCGGCCTCACATCTGCATCACTGATGGTAACCAAGCTGCTGGTGCCGGTGGAAGCCTCTTCACTATAACGGTCAATCACCAGCGCTTTTTTTAGTTTGCCCCTCAAATTACTTTCAATACTATTGTAGTCTTTTAATGCGATAGTAACTTCTTTGATGTCGGGAAGCGTGTCACTTCTTTTTCTCACTTTCAGGTAGATCCTTGTTACACCATCTGCTGCCACACCAATGGGCTGGTTAAAACGGGCAGGGAAACTGTAATCCCATTCCATATCCACCCGTATGCGGTAATTAAATTTCATAAAACTTACACCGGCGTCGGAAGTAATGACCATTCTTCCACCGGCTTTGTCATAGGCAACACCTGTTATGTTGTTTGATGGAAGTCCGTCAGCCGTGGTAAGCCTTTTATAAAAAGTAGTATCTGTTACATCTCCGCCGTTGTCAAAAATTACCAGGCCTGATGAAGTGCCGATATAGATATAGCCAAATTCATCGCTGGTGATGGCGTTGAAATTTACAAGGGCACCAGGTGCAATGACAGTGGGCATATTCACCGACTTCCAGGAACTGCCGATCTTTACCACCACGCCGCCGCTTCTGAGGCCTACCCATCTTCTTCCTTCCCTGTCGCAATACATAGCAGTAGTACGAAAGCCAGGTTGCAAAACACCTACGGTACTGCTGTCGCCCGTATATACTCTTGGCTGGTTATTGTAAAAAAGCCGGGTGGCATCAAAGGCGCCATTTTGATCCCAGCCGCCCAACAATTGTCCTGTGGTGGGATCATACCTTAAAATTTGGGTGGTGCTGCCGGTGGCAATTGTGTAATTTGTTTCTGCACCCACCCACACTTCATCCTTATCGCCACAGGCAGTGTAACAGGAGGGAGTACCCGAACTAACCAGGTTGGTATTGGGAAAGACCTGTAATCCTAAAAAATTCTTCTGAAAATTTCCCGAGCTGATGTATTGCCATTTTGAAACTCCCCCGGCTGCAGTGTTGCCCGAAGTTGTATAAGTGGCCTGCGGTGCCCAGATCCTTCTTGTATCCGCTGCAGCAGTATTTACTGTATCCAGGTAGATCCCCCGCACATTTCTCGACGAGAGCGTACTGCCGGTGGTACTGAAGAACTGCATACCAGCATCTGTAGTATCAGGGAAATAGTTAATGCCACCCGCTGTATTAGAGCCGCCTCCCACCAGTCCGGAGGTGCCGGATTGTGCTATCCAGATACCGCCATTCTTATCATTTTGTATATGGTTGATAAATACATTGGTCAGTTGCGATGACTTTGTCCAGGCCTTTCTTGCCGTATCAAACCAATACAAGCCCTGGTATTGGGTGCCCGCCCAGATGCGGTTGCCCTTGCCCACCCAGACGCACTTGAAATTATTGCCCGAAAATACAGGTGTGTTGGATGTATTAAAATGGGTGAACTCATAACTGAATTGTGCTTTTGCCATACAGGTGACAAAGAGTAACAGCACGGGTAACATTTTTTTCATACTATTTTATTTCTTCTGTAAAGAGTAACGGCGGAATGAAGAGCTGGTTTTCCGGAACAGTTGATTTTAAGCTAAAATAAGTAAGGGCATCGCTGTAATCAATACTTAGTTTAGCGTATTGTTTACTGCGATGCCTAAATATATATAAACACAAACGGTGCTTTCACCACCTATCTTACCAACAGTACATTGCCCCTCATTTCAATTGTTTTTCCAGCACGGGTTGTTCCTTTCAGCACCCATACATAATTGCCAACCTGCTGTGCGGTGCCTCTATGGGTGCCGTCCCAGCCTTTTAAATACTGGTTGGTTTCAAATACCAGTTCGCCATAGCGGTTAAAAATCCTGAAAAATTGCGTGGCAACGATGCCAACAGGAACCGGCCGGAATATATCATTCTTACCGTCCCCATTGGGCGAAAACGCATTGGGTACATAGTAGGTGAGACCATCCAATGTTTTCACTTTTACAGAAGCAAAACCTGTGCAGCCTTCTATATCGGTGACCCTAACGGTAAACAATATACTGTCTGCAAAAATGGTAGCCAACGGATTTGAAACAGCCGGATTGTTTAGAAGGCTGGCTGGTTCCCATGCATAGTTAACACCTCCTGTGGCCTGCAACTGATGCGGTATACCTGTTGATGCAATGGTGTCCCTGCCCGCAGATGCGTTTACCGGTGGTTGCATGGTAACAACAACGGTATCTTTTACATCATAATTACATCCATGCCCGTCTGTAACCGTAAGCACGTATTGCTGTGTACCGGCTGGTGCAACTACGGTGGAAGCAGCTGACGGGCTCCTGATACCTCCTTCAGTCACGGGTTCCCATGCGTAGGTAACCGGCACCGTTATGTTTGTTACCGTGGCATTCAGAATAGCAGAATCCTGGTCGCAAATGGCAAAATCATTTCCTGTGTTTACTACAGGTAAAGGGTAATATGTTAGCTGAACCGGGGCTATGGAAGCGCATCCGTTTATATCCGAACCTTTTATAAAGTAAACACCGGCAGTAGCGGCAGCAGGAGTGGTATAACCTACCGTTGCTGATGCATCCTCCCAGTAAGAGAAGGTGAGGTTAGCAGAGGATCCGGCGGTAATATTTGCAGCGGTAAGATCAAATGTTTGCGGCGAACAAACAGGCCCCTGGTTATTGGTCACCACAGTTGGGAGAGCAACTATTGTTACCGTTACCAATGCTGTATCTGAACAGCCAGCAGCAGTATTGCTTATTAACTGATAGGAACCACCGGTTGTAATGGCAGAAGGATCAGGTACAGCAGCGCCTCCATTTGTCCAGTTGTTACTATTACTTCCTGTTGCAAATAGGGCCGTAAGATCAAGTGTATTACCCTGGCATACATTTACAGGCTGATCATTTCCCAAACCTGGTTTTGGGCTAATGGAAACCGTTACTGTTGCACTGTCGGCACAGCCAAATACGGTGGCCGCAAACAAACGGTAGGTTCCGGCTATGGCCACAGCTGATGGATTTGCCACCGGTATATTGCTGATGGTCCAGTTGGATATTAACCCTGTGGTATTGTATAATGCGGTAAGATCAATTGTTCTTCCCTCGCAGGTTGTGATGGTCGTATCATTTCCAACAGCAGGTTTTGGATTAATGGTGAGTGAGAGGCTGGCAGTATCACTGCAACCCAGGTTGCTTACAACGATCAATTGGTAAGTACCCGTAGCAGAAACAGCTGAAGGGTCATTAACCGGGGAACTATTCTGCGTCCAGCTTGCAGCAAGATTAGTAGTTGTAAATACAGGTCTTAAATCGAATGTATTGCCGCTGCAAATACTTACTGCGGTGTCATTACCTAAAGCGGGTTTCGCATTGTAATTAAGTGTTGCCAATGCGGTGTCGCTGCAACCAAAAATGTTTGTTGCAATGAGTTGGTAGATGCCTGCACCTGTTACCACAGCAGGGTTGGCTACTGGTATATTGTTTTCCGTCCAGGCTGTAGTTAAGCCGGAGGTATTGTACAGAGCGGTAAGATTAAAACTGGTGCCGGTACATGCACTGATCGTGCTGTCATTGCCCAGCGCTGGTTTGGGGTTATAGGTCACCGTTACCGTTGACGTATCACTGCATCCGGAAGTATTTGTTGCGATCAGCCTGTAGTTTCCACTGGCAGTAACAGCAGCCGGGTTGTTAACCACCCCATTGCCGTATGTCCACGCTGCAGTTAAACCAGTAAGGTTGTACAAAGCAGTAAGGTCAACACTGGTTCCGATGCAGATATTGATAGTGGTATCGTTGCCCAGCACCGGGTTGGCGATGGTGGCCAGGTTTACTGCTGCTGTATCGCTGCAACCAGAACTATTTAGCACAACCAGTTGATAGGTACCAGCCGTGTTCACCATTGCAGGATTGGTAACCGGGTTGCCAGCGTTTGTCCATATAGCAGTAAGACCAGCATTGTTATATAATGCAGTGAGATTTACTGAACCAGTTTCGCAAACTGTAACAATGGTATCATTGCCAAGTGCGGGCGCTGTATGCAGCGACAAGGTTACTATGCCTGTATCGGAACAGCCGTTCAGGTTAACCACGATCAACTGGTAACTGCCTGCAACATTTACAGAGGATGGATCCGGCACTGTACCATTATTGAATGTCCATGCCGTAGCAAGCGTGCCGGTTACAAAGGATGTATTGAGATCGAAGGAACTGCCAGGGCAAATATTCGCAGTTGCATTACTGCCAAGGTTTGGTTTTGCATTCACGGTCACATTCATTATTTGTATCAAACTATCACAACCAAGCACCGAGGAAAGGGTATCCCTGTAGCTTCCGGCAGTATTAATAACTGGTCCCCATGGTAATGTAAGGGAACTGCCTTCACAGATAGCCGTATCCACCGAAAGGGTCACGGGTGGAGCAGAACCTGAAATAATAATGGAATCACGGGTACTGCAGTTGGCAAAATTAACCTGCACCCAATGCAGACCCGGTGCTGTTACGTTAAATGTACTTCCGGAGGACCCATCCTGCCATTGATATGAAATGGCACCAGTGATCATCCCGTTCAATACATAAGGATTTTGTGCAAGGCACAAAGTGGTATCGCCACCGAGGGCAGGTTTTGGGTTACGGCTTACCGTTACCTGCCGCAGCAGGCTGTCGCAGCCGGTGCCATAGCGCAGGGTATCCCTGTACACTCCGGGTGCAGTAATAACCTGGCCCCAGGGCAGGGTAAGAGAAGCCCCCTGGCAGAAACTGGTATCTGTATTTTGAACTACCGGTGCAGGATAGCCGCCAATAATTACCGTGTCATTTACAATACAGTTGCCAAAATTGATGGTGACGCTGTATTCTCCTGGTGCTGTAATGTTTAAGGTGTCTGCTGTGCTTCCATTTTGCCAGGTGTAAGATTGTGCACCTGTAGTGGTGGCCCGCAGAACATAACCGCCGCCGGATAAACATGCCGTTGTATCGTTTCCTAACGGTTTTGCCGTGCTCACATTATTTACTACAAATGAATCCCTGTAGGTACAGGTAAAATACCTGATATCTGCCCAGTATACACCCGGTGTGCTTGCATAAATGGAAGCAGTGGTGGCTCCGGTATTCCATTGATAGGTTTCTCCCTGTCCACGGCTGGCACTGATGGAAACTGAATCGGTACAAAGGATGATATTTTGAATCGGCCTGTCTGTGATATTGCTGATAACTACCCTTACTGTATCCCTGCTGCTGCAGGATGCATAATCCACTTTTACCCAGTATTCATTACTGCCGGTGCTGGTGATAACCAGTGAATCATCTGTGCTGCCATTATTCCAGGTATAAACTGCGCCCGGGTGTGAAGTGGCTACTAACGTTACCGGTGAGCCGCCACAACTGGCAATATCGTTTCCAAAATCAATAAATGGCCTGGCGGGCACGGTAAAGGTTCTTGTAACAGAATCTTTTTCATTGCAACTGGTATTTTCAACCACCAGTTTGATACTATAGGTACTGTCATAGGGCAATGCAGGGTAAAAGAAATAAGGCGACACTTCTGTGGACGTTTGATTATTGTAACCAAAATCCCATAAGTAAGAGATGGATGTACCATAGGTGGAGAAGTTTACAAATTTTACTGAGTCATCTTTGGTACAATCGAACAGTGGTGTAAAGTTGGCGCTTGCCAAACAGTTGGTGAGCGGGGCACAGGTATCTGCGTGTGCTATAGCGCTTAACCTTAGATCAATATTACCGGTAACGGCCTGGTTAAATTTAGATATGGGTGTAAATACCTGGATGTAATAACTCTGTCCCGGCGCCAGGCATTGATAAGTATTCTGCGTTAATGCATCTAATACACAACTCTGCTCCTGCATGGCACCGCAATCGCCTGTCATCATCCTGTATTTAATATCGCTTGATGCTGCATTGGTGTTCTCCACCAAAAATGCTGTCACATCCAGTGTATCTGTACCACCAATATCCATACGGAACCAGCTTGATTTGTAATCAACGGTATTGGCTCCCTGCGGACAGGTAAGCTGCGGCCCAAATTCCCCATAGTCGGTACCGATAGTATGACAGTTTACAAGTACCGACGCCGTAACAGCACCAGCCCCATTGATTGCAGTGGGTACAGCACGGCTGCAAAAATCACCTACGGCTTCAATCAGTTGTATCTCCGGATAAACATACTCATTTATCTGGCCACAGCCCGAAAGCAGCAGGTAGTAGGTGCCTGGCGAAACACAGCATTCGGCAAAATACAAATTCGTTGCCGGGTCGTACACCGTTGTGTAGCCTTGCATTTTGAGTCCATTAGAGGTAGAATCACCAGGAATGGTCTGCCTGAAGATCTGCACTTCGTAGTTGCTGTATTTGTTTACGCCATTAACAGATATCCTGTACCGCACATTACCAGTAATGGTGGCGGTAAACTTATACCAGAGTGATTTTGAACAATTGGTATAATAATAAAACGGGTCCGTGGCATCTTTGGTGGCACATGAATAATTATCAACATCGCCCTGGAAAGTACCAACGCCTACTGTGCCAATATCGCCTGCTTCAAAATAATGATCATGCTTTGGTAATACGAGGTTTACAGAATCCACCATCACAGAAACTTCCACTTGTGTATTGGGTAAAGTGCCTCCTGGTTCATTGGGAGAAGCATTTACATTCTCCACTAATACATAATAACGGGTAGGCACAGCCGAACAGGGATCCCTGTAAAAGGATACTTCATTGTAGGTGCTGAAACAGTAATATGGCCAATATACAATCTGGTTTACGCCAATAAGACCAAGACCCTGTGTTGTGGTTGAATCCACCTGGCCGCTGCTCACAACATTACTAAAAGGCAGACTTGCATCCACATTACTCCGGTACACCGCAAATCTTGGGTTGTAGCCACGCAGGTCATGTTTGTTCTCCACCCTCACCCTTACATTGCCGGGATGATCTGTTACAAAAGTGTACCAGAGATTTCTGCGGGCAGTTCCTTCCGACACAGTAAATACAGAGTCGTACAAAGGTTTGTTTGGCCCGGAATTATACACATTGGGATTGATCTTGGTATTGCAAACGGGTTCTGTAGGATTACTGCTGTCGGCACCCGTGGTGCAATAAAAGAAATCACTGCTGGGTTTTCTGCCTGCATTCAGCGGGTTAACATCTCCAGTTTTACCAAAGTGAAATGTGGAGTCTGGTGGTATCACACCAAAGTCATAAGCCTTTGCAGCAAAGTCGAAACGGGAATAGCCGATTTGATCAACATAGATAGAAGGTGTAACAGACTGGCATATACTGGCATCTTTGGCAAAGATCACCAGTGTATATGTTCCAGGTTGAAAATAACAATATTGGGTATAGCCACCTGCATTGTTGCAGGGCTGCATAGGTGTAAGCGTTGAAAACTGCAGTGAGTCTGTTCTTACATCCCTGTCATACAAAGCGGATAAGTAACCTCCGGCATTAATTTGCAAAAAGCATTGCTGTGTTGTACGGAACACATAATATACCACCCTGTTGGTTCCCGTTTCGCAGGATCTAATGGGATGCGATGTAAAAGGTGTATCAAGCGTGCAGTTAAATCTCTCGGTTGGCAAAACATAGGTGGTATCTGTACGGGGATAAGTTGCAGTGTGCCCGTTCCTGTTTACCAATTGTATGGCATGTGGTTGATTGCCGGTGTTTACAGACGCTTTATAGGGCCTGTTATATTTTGGCCCGGGGCAGGTAGGCGTAATCGTTATATTGAACTCGTCATAATAACTTACTGCACTGTTGTACCTTCCTTCCAGGTTCGTACTTCTCATCATGCTGTCATAGTTGGGTCCCTGGTTGTACGACACCACCGTGTACCATCCGGCAGGTAATAAATTACATCCGGCGGTGGTGCCTGCACTGGTTTGAAAGCAATTCCATCCGGTGCCTACTGGCGACAGACCTGCAAGACCGTCGGTAGCTTTCCCATAAAACAAGGTTTTATAACCAAAAGCCCGGTTAGCACAATACCAATACCAGGGAATACTAAAACTTACCAGTGCAGCCTCTTTAAGAAAAAATTGCCTGTAAATGGCTTTTGTAGCGGGTCTTCCGCCAATGGGGCAAGGTTCATAGCCATTGATAGGCACTGCATTGTCATTGCAATCCCATACATCTGTTGCAGTTGTTTTGGTGCCTCCGGCAGGGCCAAGGGTGTCCATAATGCTGCCAAGGTCCTGCGCATTGAAAGGGCTGTTGAATTTTGTTTTTGGAATAGTAAGTGTAAAGGTTGGCCTGTCTGCCCTGCCCACATCCGGTTCGCCTCCAAAGGTTACAAATGTAAATGTGCCGGGGGTAACGCATACCGTCCTGTTTGCACAGCTAACATACCCATCCAGGCATTCTGATTTTGGAACAAGTCCTGATACCTTATCTGGAAAAGCGAACACATTTTGTGCGGTAGCCAATGTATTGGCATCACCACTGTACAAACGATACCTCCACGAGGCATTATAAGGCATGGTTAAAGTAGAAAAACTGACTACACCACTGTCCGCTACTGCAAATTCACGGTATATAGCTTTTCCGTTGGTGGGGTTGCAGGCAGTATCTGCAGGCAGCAGCGTATTTTGACAACCCATGGTATCCGGGGCGCTTTGATAATCAGTGCCCACCACCAGCGGTTGCATCACACTACCCACCCTGTTAATGGTATCAAATGCACCGGTAACATTGATCGCATATTTATTGGCGGCATTGCGGGTGTAAGCGGTCATGGTGAACCGAAAACTCGTACCCAGGTTATTGCTGAGGCATTGTTCGTAATTATATAAGGGAACACTGTAATTGAATCTTCCATACCATTCCGTGAGGTCCTGGCCGGTAACCTGCACGGTATAGTCTCCAGGCTGTAAACAATCAATACTTCTGTTGCGGACAAACGTACCGATGATATTGGCTGTGTCAAGGTCTGCACAGGAACTGGTTATTCCTTGTTTAAAAACCCTGACCAATACCTGCGGACCGCATTGGGTTGGGTAGGCATCAAAATTAACAGCACAGGAATTTGTAAGTGTAAAAGTAAAAAAGCTGCTGAGGTTGTATTTAATTCCACCAAATACTACGCCGGTATCCGGCAAGGCCGGGCCACAATTGGTATTACTGTGCCGGCTGTTGCAGCCCCATACATCGTCATAGTATGTATAGATACCTGCAGGCGAGTTAGGCAGGTTGCCAATGGCATTGGGTGCCGGCACTTCTGACAATATGGGTTTAGGCGCCCTTGTAGGCTGCACGCCCCCGGTCATAATGCCGATCCTGATGTCATCTGAAAAACCTTTTTTAATAAAGATCTGGATACTGTAGGTGGTGCCGGTGTCAAGGTCACCGCATTTATATACCCTGTAATCACCATAGTATCCATCAGTCCTTAAAGAATCGCAGCCACTAACGGAAACGAGCGACCCAATAGGAGTAACGGAGGCATCGCCTTTATATAAGTGATAGCCAAAAGTGCGTAAAATAGAAGCACCGTTGTTTGAAGGAAAGTAGCCCGACGTGCCGGACAACTGTAAAGCCATATAATCAAAATAGGAAGGCGTTTTAAAAGTAAGCCAGGCGCTTTTGTTATACTCGTAGGGGTTGCTGAAAGCACTGCATGTTTCAGTGGAGTCTTCTATTGAATGGCATTCGGTATTAAAATCGACCTTACGGGCATAGTATCCTGCTGTTCCAAATGCATATGCCTGGTTGGGGTGATCGTAGGCAGCGCCTGTTTGGTCCGTTATTTCAATTTGCACAACGATGGGTCCATTGGCGTTAAAATTGGAAGATACCTGGATCAAATATTCACCGCTGGGTACACAGGGGTGATAGGTATTTCCAAATGTTACGATTGGCGTAAGCTTGGTACTGATGTCTGCATTAGTGGGCAGGCAGTTGCTGGTTTGATAGACCGTAAAGCCGGCATCCCCTGCTGTAATAGTGGTGCCGGGCTGGGTTAACGTAACCCTGACTGCCCGGATGGTGGCGAGGCTGAATTTGAACCATACAGATTTTTTATCGAGGCCGGCAACAAAAATGGCCGGGGCAAAAGTTTCGCCTGTTTGTACAGTGGCTTCTGTAAGGTCTGTTTGAGCAGAACTGAAGGTGCCAAGTCCAAATCCGCCAGCTGGAATAGTGATAACTGTGGAAGCGGCACAATCGTTATTCCCCGGAACCGGCGCTGCATACATGTAAAAAGATACCAGGCAGAAGATGGCAGCAAGTAAAACGGTCCTGTAAGTACTACGTAACATTGATCTCATAAGTTTGTATTGACTAAACGGGCAGTTGCACCCAATTAACGCCGGATATTGGACCTAAAGCAGAGGATATGAAGATATAAAGATTGAAATTATACCATTTACAGTAAATACCGAATTTGTAGTAGCATTATTTTAAATAAATAATATCAGTAATCTTGTAAAATGAATTACCTGTTGCAATGAGGCCCGTTACACATATTATCTTCTTTTTGTTATCACTTTTTTCGTTTTCTTGTTTAAAGGCACAGACAAAAATTATCGACCATCTTAAAAGGGATATTTATGCGGCAAAGGATGCATCTCAACAGTTAAAAACCGTTTTGCAGCTTTGCGACCAGGGTTATTCGCTTCACCCTGATACCTTAATGGCATGGGCAAATACAGCATTGGAACTTGCAAAAAGGCTGCAAAACAAAAATGCGGCTGTGGCTGCCATGTATCATCAATCTTCGGCGCTAACCAATAAGGCCTTACTGGATTCAGCACTTCTCATTGCCAATAGCTGCGAAGAAATATTAAAGAACGACATAAACGACCCATTACTGTATGCAAATGTGCTGAATCAAAAAGGACGCTGTTATGTGAGAAAAAATCAATATAATGATGCTATTGAAATGGGGTATGCCACCATTAGCCTGGCAGAGAAATACCATGACGAATTATTACAGGTAAAAGGAAAAACATTGATTGGCTGGGCCTATCTCGAAATGGGGCAGCAGCGGCAGGCGATCGACTGGCATCTGAAGGCTTTGAGAACCACGCAGGACAGTATCCTGCTGCAGAAGTATGCTATCCTGTTTGCCAATATCGCCACCAACTACAACAATCTTGATAAGACAGATTCGGCTTTTTATTATATTGATAAAGCCATTATCTATTCAAGAAAGCATGAAAACCTTTTTGCACTGTCCAATTCATTGGCCATTGCTTCTGCCATCAATGTAGGAGCTGGAAAGCCAGAGCGGTCAGAGGTATTGCTCAAAGAAGTGGTGGAGATCCGGAAGCTGATAGGGGATCCTTTTTATACTGCTTCAGACCTGGCCCAGCTAGGCTACTATTATGCTCATTACGGGCAACCTGAAAAAGGTGTTGCCGCCAGCAAGGAAGGGATTGAACTGGCAAAAAAGTACAAGCTGGATACTAAACTTTTTTTCCTGTATGAGGCACTGGCGCACAATTACCGGGCAATGGGCAAAATAGACGAGTATGGCGAAGTGCTTGAAAGCATCATCCGGCTAAAAGATTCTGTGTATGCCACCAATACCTCTGGCGACCTGGCCAAGCTGAACGCAAAATATGAACAACAGAAAAAACAAACGTCGGATATACAGCGCCGGCTGGAAAGAACCTATTGGTTAAGTGGTATTGGCGCCATTATTTTACTGGGCGGTTTGCTCTGGTATGTCAATTACAAAAATTTTAAAAGAAAGCAGGAGCAAAAAATGGCGCTGGCACTAATGGAGGAAAAACGTATTTCTGAAAAAGCTGTACTGGTAGCGCAGGAACTGGAACGGAAACGTATTGCCGCCGACCTGCATGATAACCTGGGCGCCTATGCTGCCGCCATCTCTTCCAATGTTGATAATATTACTGCACGGGAAAATGGTATGGTGAATGATGTGTATGAAGAACTGAAGAGTAACTCACAGTCAATTGTATCCCAGCTCAATGATACCATCTGGGTATTGACAAAAGAAAAACTGGCGCTTACTTCCATCAGCGACCGGCTGAAAGTATTTATACAAAAACTAAACAGGAGCTATCCGCAGGTACAGATAGATGTGAAAGAAAAAATACAGACAGACAGGATGCTGGCGCCCATGCAGGCCCTGCATCTTTTTAAAATTTTGCAGGAAGCTATTATCAATGCATTAAGACATAGTAACTGTACCAAGGTGATGATCGTAATAGAAAGTACTGTTAACTGGACGATCAGCATTGAGGATAATGGCACCGGCATACCGGACAAACCTGTTTCTAAAACCGGTGGCAATGGATTATACAACATGCAGAACAGGAGCAGGGATGCCGGCTGGCATATCAGCTGGGTACAAAACGACCCTGCCGGTACAAGGGTGATAATAAAGCCTACTACAAATTAATTATTGAAGGAAAACTTATTTTGAAAGATATTTACTAAACACAGGCAGCTGTACCAGCTCTATCATATAAATTTCAACCGGTGATTATGGCCATTAATATTGCGCTTACAGAAGACAACAGGGTAAACCAGAATACTTTTTTTCAAAAGATAAAAGCATATCCTGATCTTAAATTAATGTTTACTGCAGATAACGGTCACGAATGCCTGGAAGAATTAAAACACCTGCCGCATCATATGATCCCACAGGTGATTTTTATGGATATAGAAATGCCCGAGTTGAATGGAATTGAAACCATTAAGATCGCCAAAGCATTGTATCCTCAAATTCATTTTATTGTACTCACCGTTTTTGATGATGATGAAAAAATTTTTGAAGCCATTAAAGTTGGCGCCTCGGGTTACTTGCTTAAGCATGAACCTGCTGCTGTGATCAACGACGCCATCACGAATATTTTAGAATTTGGCGGTGCTCCTATGAGTCCGGCCATTGCCCGAAAAGCCATGAACCTGCTGAGCCGTGTGCCGCAGGCAACCATAGAAGATGAACTGACTGCCATGCCAGAAATGATCACCGACAGGGAGCAGGAAATACTGCAGCATATGATCAATGGATGGGATGCCAAACGCATTGCAGTTGAACTGTCGCTGAGTGTGCTGACGGTACGAAAGCATATTGCCAATATCTACACCAAACTGCATGTAACATCCAAGGCGCAGGTGATTTCACTGGCGCATAAGAATAACTGGGTGTAAAAAGTGATGAGTGAAAAGTGATCAGCGATCTGTTGTATTTGTTGCCGCAGTTATTGGAAATATAGCTTGCTGTTTCAATTAAAGCCTATACCATCTCTGCGTGGTACTATTGGCACGCTGAGCCGCAGAGGTCGCAGCGTTGCTTCGAAATCAGATAGCTGTTGGATTCAAACTGTTACACTGCTCATCACTGATAACTTATCACCGGTAACCTTACTCTCCTTATCTTTGCCACCCTAAATTTTTAGATTATGAAGTGGCTGAATTTATTTGTAAAGTACCGCCTGTGGCTGGGTATTGTGTTGCTGGCACTCGCAATTTTTACTAATATACAGGCTGGATTCTGGCCTTCGTTTGTGCTATACCTGCTGGCCGTTATTTGTATCCTCGGACATTTTATCATCGGTCCCATGCGGTTGATACAGGGTTATATGGAAGAAGGCGACCTGGAAGGGGCAAAAAAAGTACTGGATTCTATCTGGTTTCCAGGTTTGTTGATCAAACCGGTGCGTTCTGCTTTTTATACCATCAAGGGTAATATGGATATGGCCAACCAGAATTACGAAAGCGCCGAAGTAAACCTGAAAAAAAGCCAGGCGCTGATGGGCGGTGGTGGTATACTGGGCGACCAGATGAAACAGGCTGAAGGCGCTAATAAATTACAATTGGGAATGCTGGCCCTTCAAAAAAGTGATTTCAAACAGGCAGAGAGTTATATACGGGCTGCTATCCGTGCCGGGCTGCCCGATAAAGAAAATGAAGCAGCAGCTTACCTGCAATTATCATCTATCATGATCAACAAAAGAGAGTTCCGTGCAGGGAAAGATTATTTCCGTAAAGCCAAGGCGCTAAAACCTACCACGCCGCAGATTGCCGACCAGATAAAACAAATGGAAAAATACATCACCCGCATGCCGGGATAATATTTGCAAAGCCTGCTTAAGCGAATAAAAAAAGGATATTCATACGAGTATCCTTTTTTTACAACAGGGGTTGATCATAAGATTCAGTAAATCGAAAAGCGGGATAATATAAATGATTGTCTAAAGTAGAAATTTTTTAAAAAATCTGCAATTCATTTTTTATTAGTTACAAACAATTCCTCCACTTTTTTAAACCGGAAGTCGAAAATACCCTGTACCTGCTGTTGTACAAAGAGGCTGTTGGCAATATCTCCGAGAAACCAAAACGGAATTTTATAGTGTACGATATCCGTCATTTCAACGCCCCCATTCACTTCTTTAAAATGGTGCTGGTGATGCCATAAGCTGTATGGCCCATAGCGTTGTTCATCCACAAAATATTTTTTGTCTTCTACATGGGTGATCTCGGTCATCCAGTATAAGGGTATGCCCATCAAAGGGCTTACTTTGTATTCTATCACCTGGCCCGGGTACATGGTATCGCCCTGGTATTTGGAGATCACTTTAAAGCCAAGGTTAACTGGTGTAATGTTTTTCAGGTTATTGGGATTGCTAAAAAAATCCCAGGCGGTTTTGAGGTCGGTTGGTATTAATTGAACGGTTTTGAAGGAGTAGACTTTGCTCACAGTTGAAACTATTTCTTATAAAACAGCAAAGTGTAATAAAGGTTGAGTTCTATTTTCTTTTTTTTAGCCAGGCATCAGTTTTTCTTTCGAAAGGGGCAAAATCATCAAGCAGTATCTCATTATCAATAGTTATTAATAAAGACAATTGTTTTGAATACATATATCATACAAATAGTTGTCCTTTGGGTCTTTTGAAAAGCGGTAAATATTTCTTGGTGTTTTAATAATAACAAAGGATTTGATCAGGTAAATTGCTCTATCTGCTTCCTGAATACTAAAGACGAATTCACTAATAAGGGTTTTGTGTATTTCTCCAAGCAAATAATTGTCAACAAAAACAACAAGGTTGTTGGATTTTATATAAGTTAACAGCGTTGCAATCCTTTTGTGGCCAGCATATTTTACCCATATGCAACTATCTATACAGCGTTACTTACTACGTCGCATTTTTAGCTCTAATCTTTTTTATTGCCCTTACTATTTCCTCGTCCGTTTTTTTTATTAAAGGCTTTCTTTTTTTCATAGCTGCATCAAAGGCCTTTGCTTCTTTTATTATATCGTCGCTAAATAATTTTATCCTTAATATTTGTTTTTCTTCTGCGCTTAATTTTTTGGCTGCGGCTAAAACACCATTTAGTGACACAGCTTTTTTCTTTACAGTTACAACAGGCATATGTTCTATTTTAATCACTTTAAATTAATAAATTTTACACTTGCATCAAATTTCTTTTCTATCACAGCTTTCATTTTATCTTTGAACCATGCAAACCTACCAACAACGCCTTCTTCAAAAATTTACCGAGGTTTATGAGAGCCTGAATGCACAACAAAAAGAGGCGGTGGATACCATTGAAGGGCCGGTAATGGTGATTGCTGGTCCGGGTACAGGCAAGACTCAAATTCTGGCAGCAAGAATTGGAAAGATATTGCTGGATACCGACGCCCTGCCGGAGAATATCCTTTGTCTTACCTATACCGATGCAGGCGCTATTGCCATGCGCAGGAGATTACAGCAGTTTATTGGTGCCGACGCTTATAAAGTAAACATCTACACTTTTCATGCTTTTTGCAATGATGTGATACAGGATAATTTATCCTTGTTTGAAAAAACATCCTTGGATGCCATTTCAGAACTGGAAAGCATACAGCTTTTTAAAACGTTGATTGATGCGTTCCCCAAAAATCATCCTCTAAAAAGATACCGCGGCGATGTGTATTTTGAAGTGAACAACCTGAAACAGCTTTTTTCTAACATGAAAAAAGAAGGCTGGACAAAGGATCTGATCAATCAAAGAATAGACGAGTATATCAGCAGTCTGCCAGCAAGAGATGAATTTGTATATAAAAGAAAATACAAACAGTTTAATGCAGGCGATCTAAAACAGGATAAGATTGATGAAGAGAAAGAAAGAATGGAGAAATTACGGGCAGCAGTAGCCGAATTTGACAATTATCAACAATTGATGCGGAAACAAAACCGGTATGATTTTGATGATATGATCAACTGGGTGATCAGGGCCTTTGAGGACAATAAAAGTTTACTGTCCGGTTACCAGGAAAAATTTCAATATATACTGGTAGACGAATTCCAGGATACCAGCGGTACACAGAATAAAATTGTACAGTTGCTGATCAACTACTGGGACAAACCCAATGTATTTGTAGTGGGGGATGACGACCAGAGCATCTATCGTTTCCAGGGAGCCAATGTGGAGAATATGCTCGACTTTGCCAGTACTTACAAAAACGATTTAAAAACGGTGGTGCTCACCAGCAACTACCGTAGCATTCAACCGATACTGGATATTTCTAAAACACTGATCAATAGAAATAATGAACGGCTGGTGAAACAAATTAATGGATTAAGTAAAGAACTGGTTGCTGCCAATACAAGGATCAACCAGCTTACTGATGCGCCGCAGATCACAGAATACAATGCTGTAAAAGATGAAATGGCTGCCATCACCAACAGGATATATGCTTTGTATAAAGAAGGTGTGCAGCCCGGCAGGATCGCCGTGATCTATAAAGAAAATAAATATGGCGAAGAACTGGCCACTTATCTGAGATTGAAAGGCGTACCTGTATACAGTAAAAGAAGCATCAATATTTTAGAAGATCCTTTCATAAAAAAAGTAATTCAACTGTTGCGTTACCTTAATGCAGAGCATGATATTCCTTATGGAGGAGATGAGATATTGTTCGAAATACTGCATTATGATTTTTATAAAATTCCGCCCATCGAAATTGCCAAACTAACGGTGGAGGTCAATCAAAAACGATATGGCGGCGAACCAACATCACTCAGGAAGTTATTATCAGACAGATCAAAAGAAGCACCTAAGACCTTGTTTGAAAAAGGCTTTGATGAAAGATTAAAAAAAGTAAGCAGCATTATTGAAGCTTTGATTGCTGATGTATCCAATATTACATTGCAGCAATTGATGGATAATATCATCCGGAATGCAGGCGTGCTTCCATATATTATGCAGAGCAGAGATAAGGTTCAGCTGATGCAATTGCTGACGGCTTTGTATGATTTTATAAAGGAGGAAACAAGCCGCAACCCCTTGCTGAACTTGCAGGGAATGGTCGCTATTATCGACCTGATGGAAAAAGAAAACCTGCCGCTGCCAATGGTGCAGGTGGCTGGCAGTGAAAAAGGCATCAACCTGTTAACAGGTCATGGCAGCAAAGGATTAGAATTTGAGTATGTGTTTTTTGCTGGGGTAAACGCTTCGTCATGGGAGAAAAAAAGAAAACCAGGTGGCGGGTATAAATTGCCGGATACCATGTTCTCTTCTCAGCCGGCAGCTACAGATGAGGAAGAATTAAGACGGTTATTTTATGTAGCATTAACCAGGGCAGAAAAATACCTGTACATCTCCTACGCCAAATTTAAAAACGATGGGAAGGAACTGGAGCCATCCATGTTTATTGCTGAAATACTGGAGCAGCATCAGCTGCCGGTGGAGAAAGTTACTTTAAATGATGAGGAGATGATGGAATTTCAATCACTTCATTTTACAGCACAGGCACCGGAGATTGAAAAAAGTGAAGAAGATTTTATTGCCGCCCTGCTGGATAAATTTGTAATGAATGTAACGGCGCTCAGCAATTATCTAAAATGTCCGCTCGGATTCTATTATCAAAGTCTTATCCGCATTCCCTCCGGTAAGAACGAAGCAACAGAATTCGGCAGCGCTGTACATCATGCATTGGAGAAATTATTCAGAAAGATGCAGGAGAATGGTAAGGACCAATTCCCCTCCAAAGATGAAATGATAGCAGACTTTAACTGGTACATGCACCGTCATAGAGAGAACTTTACCAAAGAGGCTTTTGAAAGAAGGATTGAATACGGTGATGAAGTACTGCGCAATTACTATGACAAATACATCAATAGCTGGAATAAAATTGTAGCTGTAGAAAGAAATATCCGTGGCGTTGTGGTAAATGGCGTTCCGCTAAAAGGTAAGCTGGACAAATTAGAATTCAGTGGTAAAGAAATAAACGTAGTGGATTATAAAAGTGGTGATATTGACAAAGCCCTGAACAAATTAAAAGGTCCGAGTGACAAAGAACCCAATGGTGGTGACTACTGGCGGCAGGCTGTATTTTACAAACTGCTGATCGATAACTACGAACAAAAAGACTGGAAGGTGATCAGTACGGAATTTGATTTTGTAGAGCCGGATAAAAAGAAAGAATACCGGAAGGAAAAAATTGTAATAACGCCTGCAGATACGGAAACAGTAAAGCAGCAGCTAACAGATGTATGGGCAAAAATACAAGCCCGTGATTTTTATACCGGCTGTGGTAAGGAAGATTGCCACTGGTGCGGTTTTGTAAAAAATAACCAGCTGGCGGTGGCGCTGCATGATGTAGCAGAGGAAGAAAGCCAGTGACATTTCTGACATAAACAGGGTAACGGCTAACTTTGCTATGCTGATTAACAGCATTCTTATATTGAATGGTCAGTTCAAAAGTTAAATATTAATAAAAATGCCTGGCCTCTCCCGATATATCGGGAGATTGACGGTGAGGCTGAAATAAAGCAACTAAGTTTGCAGTGAATTTTATTTGATGCGTATTAAATTTTTTCTTCTCCTGCTTATTGGTTTTGCGGCTGTCTGTATCACTGTCACTGGTATTACAGGTTGCGCACAAATTGGCTACCCAACAGGTGGAGCTAAAGATTCCCTTCCGCCGGTACTGGTGAGTGCATTTCCCCCGGAAGGAACAACCAATTTTAAAGACAATAAGATTACATTGGTTTTCAATGAATATATAGAGGTGCAGGATATCCAGAACAACTTACTGGTGGCACCTTTTCCAAAAACAATGCCCAATGTGAGCCATAAACTAAGGACGGTTACAGTTAAGATCAAGGATACGTTGCTGCCCAACACTACCTACGCATTTAATTTTGGCAATTCATTGCGTGATCTAAACGAGGGCAATCCATTCAGGAACTACACCTATGTGTTTTCTACGGGCAATACCATCGATTCACTTACACTAAGCGGTACTGTTATAATGGCCGAATCAGGAAAGGTGGACAGTACCCTCAATGCCATGCTGTACAAAAATGCGGATGACTCGGCTGTACAACAGCGCAAACCGGATTATATTGCCCGGCTCGACAGGCAGGGCAACTTCACTTTTAAAAATCTGGCAGAGGGAAGTTACAAGCTGTATGCATTAAAGGACGGCGATGGCGGAAGAACATATAACTCAGCAGTGGAGACTTTTGCTTTCCTGCCCAATGATATTGTTGTAAGCAGTGTGGATCAAAAAGCCGATACCCTCTATGCTTATGCTGAGGAAAAGGACAAGAAAAACAACAGCACTGCCCCAAGCGGTGGTAAAGTAACGGCGGATAAAAAATTACGGGTGGTTCCCAAAAATGGTCCTGATAACCTGCAGGGACTAAAAGAACCTTTTGAGCTGAGTTTTAACAGGAAATTGAAAACCATCGACTATCAAAAAATAAAGCTTACAGATTCTTCCTTTAATTCCATTGCTGATGCCAAACTATCGCTCGACAGTACCCGAAAACTGCTTACGCTTACTTCAGCCTGGAAAGAAGGCGCAGATTACTTTTTGATCATTGATAAAGATGCAGTGGAAGACACCACCGGCACCCAGCTTGCGAAAGCAGACAGTATCCGGTTTCGCACCAAAGAAAAAAAGGATTATGGAAACCTGGTTTTGCGGTTTAACAAACTGGATACGGCCAAACACGTTGTCTTATTGTTTTTAAAGGCAGATGAGATCATAAGATCTATTCCGGTAACAGCTGCTGCCTTTACAGATCCATTATTTGAACCGGGCGAATACGATCTGCGGGTTTTATACGACGACAATAATAATGGCATATGGGATCCGGGCAGCTATACCGGTAAACGCCAGCCTGAAAAAGTGATTACCATGCCTAAAAAGATATCTGTAAGAGCCGGCTGGGATAATGAAAAGGATATTGAATTATAAAGCGGCCAGCCCTTACTGTTATTAAGCCATCATTTGTTTTGCCATCGGGAATAGTACATTGTTTTCCAAATGCACATGCTGGTGCAGGTCTTCCTCAAATGTCCTTAACTCGTCCATTACTACTTTAAAAGTGGTGCAGGCTTCTGCAGGGGCTGTATAATCACTTGTAAGCAATCTTATCTCTTCCATTATGGTTCCGGCCTCATCATGCTCGCTTTCTATTACTGAAACAGGACTGCTGATATACTGTTGGTCCATTTCTTTTTTCTGCGAATATTTTGAAAATGATTCTATCTCTTTTATCCGGGGGAACAATATCATTTCTTCTTTCTGCATATGCAGGTTCATTTCACTTTTTAAATGAGTAAACAACGCCAGAACCTTTTTCATGTAAGGGAAACGCTCGCCATGCTTCGCCGCCACCTTGGTTAAATGATCTTCAATAGTGGGCATTGACTGGCGCACATAAAAATGATGATGCAGCAGAATATGCCCGATGAGCTGCTCAGCATTCATTTCTGCAAATGCTTTGTTTGACGGCCCGGTTGAGTTAACCGATGCTTCCAGTTCTTTAATGATCTCCTCTATTGTAAGCCCTTTTTCAGTGCAGGCCTGCGATAATGTACGTTTGCCTTTGCAGCAAAAATCAAGATGGTATTTTTCCAGTACAGGTACCGTTTCATGATGTGT
>ERZ795056.693-NODE-693-length-41654-cov-9.557898_pt1 | contig 41654 bp, 39 predicted proteins | sample MGYA00375140_ERZ795056 | MGnify/ENA primary metagenome ERZ795056 (study PRJEB30185, sample SAMN05720227) | activated sludge metagenome | isolation source: Anaerobic digester | place: USA | collected 2015-03-09 ...
AACTCGTGAATAACACGGAGAAGTTGAAAGAAGCAAGTGAGGTTTTTTAAGACTTTGATTTGAGATAGGAGCCATGCTGAGGAGTGTGGCTTTTTTTTGGCGTTGCCTTTCACACCGGCCATCGCGCCTGCTGGCTCCTCACTAAAACAGTCCACTGGACTGTTTCTTTACGTTCGGCCCTGGCCGGGCTTTGCGCTTGTATCTTTTTACCCTGCGGGATAAAAAGGATACCGCTGCAATCCCTAACGCGGTTTAGCATTTACCGGGAGATTCCAGTTTTGAATCTTTTGTCTCGCCACAAATGCAATTCGCGGAAATTTGCTTACACCTATTATTTTTGAGGCAGTCATGGTTATCGCTGCCGCGAGGGCCTTCTTTTGTCTTGCCGCAAATCGCAGATTATTGCATCCGTTCGCCCGATGGGCGCGGCTCAACGAACACCGCTTACGAATATTAAAACGGAGCGGTAAAAGAAGCAAAAATGACCTGATGACCAAATTACAATCTTGACCCGACGCCAAAGACAGAACTGGCGAAGCAAAGCGGGAAACAGCTTCAAAAAATCAATTGTATTTATTTCTATAATCAATCGGCGACATCCCGGTCACTTTCTTAAACACCTCCCTAAACGCCTTAGTGTCGGTATAACCTACTTCATACATGACCTCATTGACGGTTTTGCGTCCGGTTTCGAGCTGTTGCTTGGCCACCTCGATTTTGACGCGCTGCAGGTATTCTACCACGGTGTTTGAGGTGGCCCGTTTAAAACGCCGCTCAAAGGTGCGCCTTGCGATTCCTACCTTATCTGCTATTTCTTCTACGGTCAATTTTAGATTGTAATGCGCTTCGATGTATTCCTGCGCTCTAACAATCGGGAAGTCGTCGTGCTCTTTTTGCCCTTTGAACATGATGAATTGCGACTGGCTGTTGCGCTCCATTTCGAGCAGGAAGAATTTGGAGGCCATGATGGCCATTTCACGCGTGGTGTATTTCTCTACGAGATACAAGAGTAGATTCCAATAAGAAGTTGCGCCGCCGCTCGTGTACAAGCCGTTTTGTTCGGTGATGATTTTTTCGTGTTCGAGCCTTACATCCGGGTAACGATCGCGGAAATCGTTAGAAAACAGCCAGTGCGTTGAGCACGATTTGTCTTTAAGCAAGCCAGTTTCGGCGAGCAGGAACGCGCCGATGCAAAGGCTTGCGACTTCTGCGCCGTTTTTATATTGGCTCACAATCCAGGGAAGGAAATTCTTGTTCTTTTGCAGCGCAATCTCCATATTGCCGCTCAGCGCGGGCACGATGATCAGGTCGGTTTTGGGCACCTGGTCAATCAATAGGTCGGGGTGGATGGTGACCAAACCGTCGTTGATGGTCACTTCTTTGGTAAGCCCAACCAGTTGGATTTTAAAAAAAGGTTCGTGTCCCGCCGACTTAAAAAACGCATTCACGGCGCCGAACATGTACCGCGGATCGACTATCGCGGCCGTAATCGCCGTTTCTGGAACTAGGATGCTGATGTGTTTCATGTAGCAAAGATGCAAAATCATATTGTCGGAATCAACCCTTTACATTGTCGTTTTTACACATTAGCGATGCCAAAATTTGCCAATACCTTTACCAAATCAAAATAGCATGATCGTGTTTGACCTTGTTTTTATAGCAACCGATTTGGGTTTTGGAACCAATTTCTTTAGTTTTGATACACACCAAAAACCGCAAAAGGTTGAAAACGCTACTTTTAGGATTGCATCACAAAAAGATCCAATCCATGATTTGCACTAAAATAGTAACTATCAAAATCAATTTATTATGAAAGAAGTATGGTTCAATCTTGGGGTTAAGGATTTAAAGAAGTCGAAGGCATTTTTTTCTGAGCTCGGTTTTACATTTAGGGAAAGTCATAACAGCGCGATTTGCGAGTGCATGACTATTGGAGAAAAGGACATTGTTATAATGCTTTTTGACGAAAACACGCTTGAGGGCTTTATGCAGCTTCCGTTGACCGATACGTCGAAAACCTGTGAAATCATGATTTCCTTTGATGCCGAAAGTCCTGAAGCGGTAGATGCGATGGCCGCCAAGGCAGAAAAAGCCGGTGCAAATGTATTCGCGAAACCGCAAAGCATCCAGGGTTGGATGTACGGATTCGCTTTTGCCGACCCCGACGGACACCGCTGGAACATGCTTTATATGGATCCCAGCAAAATGCAACCCTGCTAAAAAAGTAGCGATGAACAACATGAACAAAGTAAAAGTGGCTACGATCGACGCGTACATCGCTTTGCAACCCGAGGCCATTCACGGCAGGCTCGAAGCGGTGCGCCAACTCATCCGGTCTGTAGCACCCGAAGCCCAGGAGACCATCAGTTACAATATGCCGGCGTTTAAATTACAGGGCATGCTCGTTGGTTTTGCGGCCTGGAAGGAACATTGCGGGTTTTATCCCTGGAATGGCCATACGGTAGCAGCATTTGCAAAGGAGCTGGAAGGATTTACAACCTCTTCGGGTGCAATCCAGTTGCCTTATAAGGACAAATTACCAGTGACTTTGCTCAAGAAAATTATCCGCACCCGAATCAAGGAAAACTTAGAAAAAGCAAAACAGCATACAACCAAAAAATAACCAATCATGAATTTAGAACAGATTACCGTGACTGCCCAAGTGGCGGCACCAATAATAAAAGTTTGGCAAACCTGGACATTGCCCGAGCATATCACCCAATGGTGCAGCGCTTCAGACGATTGGCATGCTCCAAAAGCCACCAATGACTTGCGTGCAGGAGGGAAGTTTATGACACGTATGGAAGCCAAAGACGGCAGTTTTGGGTTTGACTTTGAAGGCGTTTACACGACCGTAGAAATCCACAAACACATTGCCTATGAAATGCCCGATGGCAGGAAAGTGGCCATCACTTTTGAAAGCCAGGACCAGCATACCAAAGTCACCGAGACCGTTGATCCCGAAAGCCAAAACCCAATTGAGATGCAGCGTGACGGCTGGCAGGCCATACTCGATAATTTCAGAAAGTACACAGAAACCAACTAAAAACCAATCCTCATGAAAAAAGACAAAATCATTTATTGGACCGCCACGACGCTCATTTTTTTGTTCGAAGGTGTCTTGCCCGCATTGACCGGCCAATCAGAAATGGCCAAGGAAGGCATACGCCATTTGGGTTATCCCGAATATTTTGGGTTGATGCTGGTTGTTTTTAAAGTATTAGGTGCTATCGTGCTGATTGTCCCAAAATTTCCGAAACGAATTAAGGAATGGGCTTACGCGGGGTTTGGGATTGACTTTATTTGCGCTTCGGTAAGCCATTGGGCGGTGGATGGTTTGGGCGGCGACACGTTTTTCCCTTTGGTGGTATTTGCGGTGCTCGCGGTTTCTTACATTTACTACCATAAAATCAACGACAGTAATCCGATTTGATCATGCTGACTACCATACTCATTGCCCTTATAGGCTTAATTGTTTTACTGTTGCTGGCTGCGGCAGTCATGCCGAGAGAGTACACGCTCGCCTCATCGGTAGTCATCAATCGCCCGCAGGCAACGGTTTTTGATTACATCCGTCACATCAAAAACCAGGAGCGTTACAGCAAATGGGTCATGGCCGACCCGAATCTCCACATCGTATATACCGGAACCGATGGTGAGCCCGGATTTACCTCGACCTGGAAAAGCGAACTCAAGAATGTGGGCCAAGGCGCTCAGGAAATCACCAAACTGTTTCCCGGCCAAGGCTATGAAGTAGAAATCCGATTTGAAAAACCGTTCAAAGGAACCAGTTACGCCGTAGCGATGACCGAGCCCATGCCAGATGGGCAAACCATGGTCACCACGACATTCCATACCTCGATGCCGTTCCCGATGAATGCAATGGCGCCGTTGCTCAAGAAAATGCTGTTGAAAGATATGGACGAAACCTCCAGAAATCTCAAAAAACAACTCGAGCAATAACCATAACTTAATACCTGAGATTTCGTAAATCCCACCTTTTTAATTGGTGGGATTTGTGTTTTTATAAAATTTCAATCAACTGTTAGCTGTAGGATAGTGTTCGGCTTAATTTGCCTAAATTTGATTAAAATGTTACCTATGGACATCACCCTGCAACTCCAATGGCTTTTTGTACTTGCGATCCCCATAGCTTGCATCGCCTGGACTGTCACCCACGAAGAGATCTTTCGCGAGCCGCACGAGTATTGCGTGCGCAGAAGCCAAGCCGACCGTCGTTTGCTGTCACGCAAGTTTTTCTACCTTTTTACCTGCGAGTACTGTTTTAGCCATTATGTGACCATAGTGGTGTTGATCCTTACCGGTTACCATTTGCTCCTGAATGACTGGCGCGGCTACTTGATTGCAGGTTTTGCACTGGTCTGGATTGCAAACGTTTATATGAGTCTTTTTGCGCTCTTGCGACAAGCCATCAAAATGGAAAAGACAGAAATCAAACTGCTCGAGAAAAAAGAAGAGCAATTGCAAGACAATGATTGATAAGCCTGGATTTTGTCTAAAAAATGGATTGTTGGATATTGAGTTTAATTTAGTATTTTCGGAAGTATTATAGTCCTTAAGAACATCGAGGCGAAACATAGCTTCCAAAATTTGAAAAAGAAAATCCCCAATGACTAAAGCCAGAGCACGATCTACGCATTCACATTTGTTTTCAGGCGGAGGTGAAATGGGCCAGCTGGTGCGCGATAAAGATTGGTCTGACGCTCCGATCGGTCCTCCCGAAACCTGGCCACAAAGCCTAAAGACCACACTGGGTATCTTGCTCAATTCTAAATTCCCGATGGCTCTTTGGTGGGGAACAGAATTGATTTGTTTTTACAATGACGCCTATCGGACCAGTCTTGGCAGCAACGGAAAACACCCGTCGATACTGGGGAGGCCTGCAAGAGAGGCCTGGCCTGAAATCTGGGACACCATCCAACCGCTTATTGACGAGGTACGAACGACCGGCGAGGTCATTTGTCGCGAAGATCAATTGACCCCTATTTACCGCAACGGAGAACCCGAGGAAGTTTACTGGACTTTCTCTTACAGCCCGATTGCCGACGAGATTGGGAACATCGAAGGGATTTTGATTGCCTGCAACGAAACCCCACAAAAAGTCATTAAAAGTAACAACATGCTCCATAGCCAAAAACGATTCCTTAAAACAGCCGAATCTTCAGATATTCAAGCCGATGCGTTGCTCAAAAAAGAGGGAGAGCGATTCAGGAACGTAGCCAATAATGCGCCTGTTTTGATTTGGATGTCGGACAACCGTAAATTTTGCCATTTTTTCAATTCTGCCTGGCTCGAATTTACTGGCCGGACGCTCGCGCAGGAGCAGGGACAGGGTTGGACACAAGGTGTACATCCCGAAGACTTAGAACAATCTTTGGCTACCTGTCGCGCGGCATTTGAAAGGCGTGAGGAATTTTATATGGAGTATCGACTGCTCAGGTACGACGGCCAATACCGTTGGATTTCTGAGAAGGCGGCCCCACATTTTACCGCCAATGGTGAATTTGAAGGATTCATCGGTGCCTGCATGGACATCCACGAGAAAGTCGTCGCAGAACAGCAACTTAAGGAAAATGAGGAAAAGCTTAATATCATCATCGAAGCAAGCGAACTGGCCACCTGGCAACTCAACCTGAAGACCCGAGAAGTAAATTATTCTGATCGGTACCTGGCTATTTTTGACTTTCCCTCGGGTACAGTACTGCAACACGCCGATTTGCTCGCCCGGCTGCATCCCGACGACTTGCCCATTAGGGACGAAGCTTTTGCAACGGCCATCCAAACCGGATTTTTGCATTATGAAGCGCGGGTTTATTGGCGTGACCGATCGATACATTGGTTTGAAGGACGCGGTAAAGTTTTCTATGATGAAAACGGAGAGCCCGAGAAAATGATGGGGACAATCCGCGACATTACTGCCGAAAAGCTGCATGAAGAAGAACTCACCAGAAGCGAGACCAAGTTTCGGTTGCTCGCCGATTCCATGCCGCAACATATTTGGACAGCTGATATAGAGGGGAATATAGATTATTACAATGCGTCTGTTTACAATTTTACAGGGCATACACGCGAATCACTTGAAAGGGATGGTTGGATTAGTGTGGTGCATCCCGATGACCGCGAGGAAAACAGCAAAGCTTGGATGCATGCGGTGCAAAATGGTGTTCCGTTTATCTTTGAGCATCGTTTTCTCCGCCACGACGGCGAGTACCGTTGGCAATTGAGCCGTGCCATTCCGCAGCGTGACAACCAAGGGCAAATCCAGATGTGGGTAGGTACAAGTACCGATATACAAGAGCAAAAAATGTTTGCCACCGAGCTTGAAACGCAGGTCCGCAACCGCACCAAAGAACTCAAAGAACTCAACGAATCGCTGGCCAAAAGTGAGGAACGCTATCACCTGATGGTAGACCAGGTGCAGGATTACGCCATCCTCTACCTCAATGAGCAAGGCGTTGTTGAAAACTGGAACAAAGGCGCGGAGAAAATCAAGGGTTATCGCGCCGACGAAATCATTGGCAAATGCTTTTCGACTTTTTACACAGAAGAAGACCGTAAAACCAACTTGCCGCAATTACTGCTGGCACAAGCAAGGGAGACCGGCAGGGTCAAGCAAGAAGGTTGGCGTGTCAGGAAAGGCGGCGACAGGTTCTGGGCAAATGTTACCATTACAGCGGTACATAATGCTCATGGCGAGGTAATCGGTTTTTCTAAGGTTACACACGATTTGACCGAAAAGAAAGAAATTACCGAACAACTCAGGGCCAACGCGACCCAACTCCAACAGCAGAATGCCGAACTTGAAAAGATGAATAAGGAGCTCGAATCTTTCGCCTACATCTCGAGCCATGATTTGCAAGAGCCGTTGCGCAAGATCCAGACGTTTGCGTCGCGTATTCAGGAGATGGAATACGACAACCTATCGGAGAATGCCAAGGACAACTTTAGGCGGATGCAAGGTGCAGCCAAACGCATGCAGGTGCTCATTGAAGACCTATTGGTGTATTCGCGAACCAGCGATGCCGAGCGGAAATACGTCAAATCAGATCTCAACAAATTGGTCACCGAAGTAATTGATGATATGGGTGAGGAATTGCTCCCCAAAAATGCTACAATTAACATTGGAGAACTGGGCAAGGCCGATGTCATTCCTTTCCAGTTCAGGCAACTAATCCACAACCTGCTTAGTAATTCATTTAAATTTGCCAGGGACGGCGTAGATCCGGTCATTGAAATAGTAGGAGAAATCCATCCGTCGGGCTATTTTAAGAACAATAAGCTTAGGGAAGGGATAGACTATTGCCATATCAGTGTCAGTGATAACGGCATTGGTTTTGACCCCGCTTATAGTGAAAAGATCTTCGAGGTTTTTCAACGGCTTCATGGCAAAACCGAGTACGTGGGCACCGGAATCGGGCTGGCAATCGTCAAGAAGATTGTAGACAATCTCAACGGATTTATTTCGGCTAGCGGCGCGGTGGGTGAGGGCGCTACTTTTGATATTTATTTCCCGCTATCGGCCAAATCCATCAAATCCTAACGCCTTGCCATAGTATTTTTTTGAAGCTGCGATTGATTAACGAAATGGTTTGGTTAACTGGTATTTGTACGAGAACAGTACCAACCCAACCTTTGATTTGATATTGAAACGCTCAAAAATGGCTGTCCTGTAGCTCTCGACCGTCTTGATAGAAAGGTTCATCATTTCGGCCATTTGGTCGTAGGTTAGTTCGCGTTCATCGCAGACGAGCTCGAGGAATTCGTATTCGCGGTCTGACAATACTACGTGGTTGGGCCTGATTTCAAGAATCGGATCTTCGTAGTTTTTAATCCTCTTGAGCACTTCGGTGATATTATTGTAACCAATCTTGATGATGTTTTGCACGGCGAATTTGAGGTCGTCGGCGGTACAGTTTTTATTAAGGAAACCGCGCGCACCAAAAAGGTAGGCTTCGTCTATCACTTGTTCGTCGATGTGCTGTGTGAGCAGGAGCACTTTGTATTCTTCTTTTCGCTTTTCGAGGATTTTTAGAATATCGATACCATTTAAGCCGGGCATGGAGTAATCGAGCACCAGTAAGTCGGGTGCAGGATTCATAGGCAATGCGGCAAGGAAATCTTTCCCGTTTTCGTATTCGTGGGTCACCTTGCAGTTGATGATTTTTTGCAGCAGTTCCTTGAGGCCCTGCCTTACAATTTTGTGGTCGTCAATAATGCCGATTGTAATTTTCTCCATACTAATTTAAAGTCTCATTTAAGGTAATAGTTGTGCCGATTCCCGGCTCTGATTGGATGTCTAGTGTATATCCGATAAAGTTCGCGCGTTTGGCCATTCCTACCAAACCCAGAGAAATATTTTTGGTAGCCTGGGATGTGTCAAATCCGCGGCCGTTGTCGGTGATTTTCATTTGAAAAAGGGAACGGTTGGTAAGTGCAATGGTCACGGTGTCGGCGTTGGCGTGTTTGAGGATGTTGTTCATAATCTCCTGAAAAATGCGGTAGATAACGATTTTTTCATTGGACGAAAAATTTTTCCTGATCTCGTCATCGACGATAACCTGTATAGGAAATGCGAGGTTTTTCTGGAGGCGTTCGGCTTCGGCGGTAATCGCCTTAAACAAATCCTGTTTGGTAAGCAATTGATTGTTGAGCGAGTGGCTGAGGCTACGCACCGATTGTGCCAATCCTGCAATCGAAGTCGAAATGGGCTGTAAAACCCCACGCAACTCTGGTGAATCAATTTTGAGGTTTTCAAGCTGGAAATTGATGGCCGTTAGCTGTTGGCCTGCATCGTCATGCAAATCTTGAGAAATGTTGTTCAAGACCTGTTCCTGGGTTTCTATAATCGTGGTATTGATGGCTTTCTGGAAATCGAGATCCTTTTCATAGATGACTTTGGTGTAGTTTTTTATCTTTCGGATGTGGAGTTTAACCAACAGGACGCAGAACATTACAATCAGGCTTATAATGATAAGTAAGGTAGCGATTCCAAAGGCGAGATTATTCAGCATCTTTCAATTTCTTTTCACGATAAATATAGACGATGATCAATGTGTAGTAGATGATGTTGACGAAATAGGCGATGAATTCGTAAAGTGATACATTAGAAAACAATACCGTGCGAATCAGTGCGCGATCCTGAAATCCTAAAGCAGCACTAAGCCCAATGAAAAACAGTATTGGCGCCGACAGTAACAAAAATTGGTTAGAAAGGAAAAACGAGAATGCTTCACGCTGCAGTTCGTAAAAGCTTTCTACGATAAAAATAATCAGGTAGATAAACGCCCCAAAGACGAACGCCAGACAACTAAAATCGGATACTCCGTCGAAGTAAAAAATCAACAGATAAGAAACAACAAATAAAATAAATATCAACCTATATATATCACGCTTTTTTACCGATTTTAGTAGTAGTGATAGCCACAAACAATTGTGAAAAAAAACACTTATGTTTATCAGAAATCCTATGGGTTTGTTCTTAGACATCAGTAAGATCGAGATAAATTCTGTGGCCGCATTCAAAAGTAGTATAACATATAGATATTTCGCATTTTCACTTTTCAGGGAATGAAACAGTAAAGCGATGACCAATACTACAAAAATATAGATTTGTATTGGAGTGACGCAGTTAAATATCGTTTTAATCATAAATCCTTCGGAGAATGCGATTACATTGGGGCGCTCGATACATCATAATAATCCGAAGTCCCTTTCACGCCAAACAAAATCACTTCTTTCCCATCTTTTTTTCCTGCCGTAAACACCAACACACTTTCTGCTGTCAACTCGTGGAGGCGTTGTATACTGTAAAATAGCGGTACAGAATAGCAGGTAGGGCTTTGTGTAAAATTGTCGGTTGCCATCAATTTCACGACTTTGTTTCCGTTGATTTCGGCAGCAATGAACTGGACATATTCAGACTGGTTTGATAGGGCTTCAATATCACCGAGACGTATCTCTGTGGTTACAACCTCTACGGCACCCCAATATTCCTGTAAAGCTTGTTGGTACACGGCTTGTGAAATCTTATGGACATTTTCACGGCATTGGTCATACTGGGGCAAACATGCTTCATTTTGGTTGTCGCGCAACCATTTTACCTGGTCGGCAGTATCAAGGGAGTCTAACGGATCAAAGAAGCTGCAGTCGTCGGTTGTGGCGGTAGCGCTTTCTGTAGATAGAATGCCTTGTGGGAGATCATTGGTAGGCGTTTCTTTTTTTTTACATGAACCCAATAAGAGGATCATAAAACAGAGTAGTGTTGTTTTTTTCATGGGGATTGTAGTTTTAGTTGTTATTGGTTTAGACAAAGATGGGGTTTTGACTGATAAAATTACTAGGGAAAAACCTGATTCAAAAATAGGGTTTTCCCTAATTGATAGGGTGTAATTAAATGTAATTTTATCCCAGCCTATTAAACCAATGCCGATGGATTTCTTTACCAGTAATTACGATGTAGTTATAACTCTTCTTATTAGTGGTATTTTGGGAGCGTTAGGTCAAGGTGTCCGGGTTTGGTTTGGGTTAAGTGAGTTAATTTACAACAAAAGCTCCCTTGCGGATGCTGCTTTCGTCGGCAACATGAGTTCAGGGAGCATTTTTGTTGGGTTTGCAGCAGGAAGCAGTTTTTCGCTGCTCAGGTTATTCCCTCAAGGGCATACGCTCATTTCTATGGTTATGACCATTGCGTTGGGATACCTAGTCGCCGACATGATAGAAATTGTAAAGCACAGGCGACGCACTTTATCTCTTTAAAATCTTTAAACGGGTTTGGTCGATGTCTAGGAAATAGACACCTTTCTCTAACGCGCTTATATCAACAGGCGCATCACCCATCACTTCAAATTGCTTCACTTTCTGGCCCAGCATACTGAAAATAATACCTTGATGATTGCCGTTTATACCGGTCAGGTGAAAGCTACTCTCTACCGGATTCGGAACCAATCCGACTGATGGTTGTGCGGATTGTCTGATACCCAGTGCACCACTGCTCATTTTCGCCACAAACGGATAGTAAATAAAAGGAGGAGCTTCATGATTCAAATTTCCAAACGAAGCACTTCCGCTAGCCATACCCGATACATAGATTTCCCCGTTTGATGCGACCGCGACACTGTCAAAACGGTCTTCCGAATTCCCGCCAGCGGTTTGTGCCATCAGCAATTCGCCACCGCTGTTGTACTTAAGCAACAAAGCGTCATTGTTGAATCCGTTGGTAGATGTCTGGTGTTGCTCGTCCCAGTTTACTTCGCCTCGTGTTTTGCCCGAAAAATAAACGTTGCCCTCGGCATCGGCTGTGAGGTAATCGCGATTTCCGGTGGCAAGGTAACCAGCGCCCGGTACTTCCCTGATCCATTGGTAATGGCCATCGCTATTGAGTTTTGTGATAAAGGCGTCCGAGAACGCACCCGAGATTGGGCCTTCGGCTATGAAATCCCCAAAGGTGAATCCGCCAAAAAGATACGAACTGAAATAAACCGTGTTGGGCTCAATCGCCTTGACCTGTGGCTCCGGACACGTAATGTCTTCTACATATTTGACCCATTGAAAAACGCCGGCAGCATTGAATTTGGCGAGGTAAGTCGTATAGGTAAATGGCGCTGGTGCCGACACTCCGGCAAAAGCCGAATTGAATTCGGCACAACCGCCCGCGCTGTATACATTGCCTTGGTTATCTACACTCACCGAGCTGATCATGCGCACGTGCTGTTGTACAATTGTTGCAAGCAGCCCGGCCTGCGGGCTCAATTTTTCGATATAGGCGTTTTCGTAGTCGTTAAAGCCCAGGTAAATCTGGTCTAAAGCGTCGATGGCCATCGCCCTGCAATACGCAACTGGCTCGCCATTGGTCTGCGGTTCGTAATGCCAAAGTACATTGCCGTTTGCGTCAAACTTAATCAAGATGGGTTGTTCTCCTTGATTGGTAGTGTTGCGCTCCAGCGAATCCACAGAGAGGGTATTCACATAAAAGGCCAACAGATATATCGCGCCGGTAGAATCGGCCAGCAATTTCGAGACAGCAACTCGTCCGCTGATCGTTTTAGAGAATACAGCGTTGCCCGTGGCGTCATATTTATTGAAATAAACGTCGCCCATAATTTCACTGTAGGCAAATGCGTTGTCTTTGTATCCGGCGAAGTACGCGTTTCCATCACCATCGCAAGTGGTGACGTAGGCAATCATGTTGGGATTCCAGGAAAAGTTGATGGTTGGCGTAGCAACCCATTCAAAAGATTGAGACAAGCCCAAAAAAGGCAGTAACATCAACAAAGCAAGTGTAATTCTATTCATCGTTCTTAGATTGTGATTGACCATTGATAGATTGACCAAACACGCAAAGGTTGCGTTGCCGTTTTAAAATTACATAACAAATCCCGCCAATACCATAACGGCGTTGGTTGACCGAGCGCTAATTTTATACAAGTCAAAAAATAAAATTCCCACGCTATGGACAGTATCAACAAAAATCAAAAAGAAGAAAACCTTAAAGATGTTTATGGCCCGGAAGCCATCGAAAAAATAAAAGAACTCGCCAAAAAATCAGGATCGTTCTTTTTCTGCACGGCCATACAAACCGGCAAACCGTTCGCGACGCGCCCAATGGCAGCAGAAGAAATAGACGACGAAGGCAACCTGTGGTTCTTAAGCGCTTCCGACAGCCACAAAAATAAAGAAATCCAAGTCGACAACAAGGTACAGTTGCTGTTTCAGGGTTCGTCTTATAGCGATTTCATGACCCTTTACGGCACCGCCGAAATCTCCACCGACAAGCAACGCATCAAAGAACTTTGGGATCCAACCATGAAAAATTGGTTCACCCAGGGCGAAGATGATCCAAGGATTACCGTCATTAAAGTATCTCCCAATGAAGGCTACTATTGGGACACCAAAAACGGTATGGCTGTGGGTATGATTAAACGCGCGTACGGCGCGGTGGTTGGTGAGACTTTCGACGATTCAATAGAAGGAAAAATTAACCCTTAAATAAAATGCCATGAAAAAGATCCTAATCCTAATGATGGTGTTGGGCAGTGTTAGCCTGTATGCGCAAACCAATCGCAGTGGCAATCCGGTCAATCCCACACAGCCCGATCCCAATAAACCCAATACCGCAGTCACACCCAACGCCAATGTGCCGGTCATCCCTCAAAGTCAAACCATTCAGCCGGGCAATTCGCAAGCCACCATTACACCCGGCGGGCAGTTAGAGCCACTGTTAAAAAACGATACCAAACCCAGCATCATCAACGGCAACGCCAACACCAACCAACACGTCACCACGCCGGGAAATACCAAAATCGACAACACCGACATAGACCACACACCACCGTCGGGAACCCAACGAGTAGATGGCACAACGGCAACGCCGCCAAAAAAATAACCGACTATCATCAACATAAAAAAGCCACCATATTTGAGGTGGCTTTTCGCATTTTTAAAGTTTTAAAGCGTCACTGCTTCTCTGTCAGGAATTTCCAATAGCGTTTGGGAACGTGCCTGATGTGCAGTTTCATGTTCTTGCGCGCTGGAATGTTCGTGCTTTTGAAATAATCATTCCACAGCAAAGCATACAATCCTTCTTTGTCCTGCAAAGCGTTTTCGGGCAACAACGGCGTGGTAGATTTCATCTCGGGCGCATAATCCAATTGGATTTCGGTCACCGTTTCCAAATCATAATACAAGCCGTATTTGCGTTTGAGGTCGTAGATAATCCAGCGCTGGTCGGCATATCGGTTCTTAAAGAAATTCGAGACCAACGGTAATACATTGAAATCGGGTTCAATACCCGCGTAAAAAATCCCATCAGCCGTTTCCTGAAACCTGATGAACGCTTTCATCCTGTGTTTCTCGCGGTTCACGCTGCGGTCCATCTGCGTCACCGCCAAAACCGCCTTGTGCCCAAAGTTCTGTTCGGCGCCCTTTTCATGGTCAAAAATATAACACGCAAATTCAAACAACTGCTGGAATGTTTCGGGATCCTCTGATAAGTACGCCTTGTAAAACCGCAATAGCCAATCGGGTGATAGTTTCTTTTTAAGACCATCCCAAACGCGTTTCGATTTAACCTCGTCACTCGTAATTTCAAGGGTTTCTCCCAACAATTGCGGCTCATAATCTGCCGCAGCGACAAGCTTGATTGTTCCAGACTTGCGTTCGTAAAATTCAAAAATTGCGGTGAGCAGGCCTTCAAGGGAGCCGTCGAAAATATAAGTGGTCATTAGGGATGAGGTTTAGGGTTCAGGGTACAGGGTACAGGGTACAGGGTACAGGTTTCGGGGTGCAAGTTCTCAACTGGCTCGTACCTTGTAGCCTGAACCTTGTTGCTGTTTTTTGGGCGCGCCGGCAATCAACATTCTGTTATCCATCAACACTTTGTGCCGTCAGGCTGTCCGCTAAATCTTTTGCTTCGTAAACTCCGCAAAAGGATACCGCTGCCATCCTTCGCGCAAAACAACATCCAACTCAAAATAAACTCAATTGGTTCAACGGCACCTTAAGGTATTTGCTCTGGCTGTCAGACAAAATCGTATGTTTAACCTGCAAGGCGTCGGGTGTGTTGAGCTGCAGCACACTGTCGGCACAACGAATAAAATGTTTGGCGCGGTTGTACGCAATACCAATCTTTTGCAATTGCTCCGAGCGCAAACGACCAAACTTGCGCGCCATCACAATCTTCTTGGCCGATCCTACGCCAATTCCGGGAACCCGCAATATCATGCGGTAATCGGCCGTGTTGATATCAATCGGGAACAGGTCCATATTGCGCAGCGCCCAACTCAATTTCGGGTCAATGTCTACATCCAGATGCGGATTGCTGTCATTCAGGATTTCGTGTACCTCAAAGCCATAAAAGCGCATGAGCCAGTCGGTCTGGTACAAACGGTTTTCGCGCAATAGCGGCGGCTGGCTGCCTATAATGGGCATGCGGTCGTCATAACTGATCGGGATATACCCCGAATAGTAGACGCGTTTGAGGTCGTAGTTTTTATAATATTCGTTGGCACTGTACATGATCTCCATATCGGTTTCGGGTGTGGCGCCAATCACCATCTGCGTGCTTTGCCCTGCCGGGACGAATTTCGGGACGTGTTTGATGATTTTCTTTTCATCTTTCAACGCAACGATGCTTTTCTGTATAAACGACAACGGTTGCTTCACATCCTCATGCGATTTGTCGGGCGCAAGCAATTTAAGTCCGGCTTCTGTGGGCATTTCAAGATTGATGCTCATGCGGTCGGCATACAAACCCGCTTCGGTAAGTAACTCCTGGCTCGCACCGGGAATCGTCTTGAGGTGTATGTAGCCGTTGAAATTGTTCTCGAGCCGCAGCTTCTTGGCAATGCGCACGAGGCGTTCCATCGTATAATCGGCATTCTTGAAAATACCTGAACTCAGGAAAAGCCCTTCAATGTAATTGCGACGGTAGAAACTCATCGTCAGTTCTACGACTTCCTCTACGGTAAATGCGGCACGCTTCACGTCGTTGCTTTTGCGCGACACACAGAAAGCGCAGTCAAAAATACAATGGTTGGTGAGCAGGATCTTGAGCAGCGATACACAGCGGCCATCCTCTGTGTAGGTATGGCAAATACCCGATGAACTGGCATCGCCCAAACCTTTAGAATTGTTCTTTCTGTTGCTGCCGCTTGAGGAACAGGAAACGTCATATTTAGCAGCATCGGCAAGGATTTGCAGCTTCTCTCGAATTCTTTCAGACATGGGGACTTGCTTTTTGAAGTGCGGTAAATTTACAAAACGGTCGCCGAATTTTCCTGTTCAACAGAAGTTAAAAAAGACACATTTTGACAACGCTGTAATGTTGATTTTTTCGTTAACAATACCTATAGATTTTATGTAGAACCGTTATTGGAAAAAATTGTATTTTACCTTCAGGGAAGGGGCAAATGTATCCCTTAACAAAACGCCCGAAAACCGAAATGTAGTTATTCTGCATTTGTTGTTAAATATTAGAAGTGGGGAGGGCAATATGATTGTGTCAAATATTAAAACCAATTGACTGAATTGCGTAACACATTTAACCTGGATTTACAGGAAATTTAACTCCCAATTCACCTGTCATGGCACTAGAAAAATATAAGCAAAAGCGCAATTTCACGCAAACCTCCGAGCCCCAAGCGAAAATCAGGAAATCTGAAAAAGAGTTGATTTTTGTTGTTCAAAAACACGCCGCATCGCACCTGCATTATGACTTCAGGCTGGAACTGGGCGGCGTATTGGTGAGTTGGGCGGTTCCCAAAGGCCCGTCGCTCAATCCCGACGACAAACGCCTGGCGATGATGGTTGAAGATCATCCTTACGATTACAAGGATTTTGAAGGCAATATCCCCGAGGGCAATTATGGTGCCGGCAACGTCATCGTTTGGGACCGAGGAACCTATACTTCAACAGTTAAAGATTTGGCAGATAAAGAAAAAGCTTTGCGCGCCGGTCTGCACAAAGGCCACCTGAGTTTTATCCTCAAAGGCAAAAAGCTCAAGGGCGAATTTGCGCTGGTCAAGATCAGGAACAGCAAGCAGGAAAATGCATGGCTGCTGCTCAAAAAAGATGACAAACACGCCTCTAAAACAGATGTACTTCAACAAAATAAATCGGTTCTTTCGGGCATGACCATAGAAAGCCTTGAGAAGAAACAAGACCAGCAACAGGCGTCTGTAAAAAATCACGCAAAAAAGCAAATAGCAAAAGATAAAACCCAAAAGCTGGCCAAACCCAAATTTATCGCGCCCATGCTGGCAGCCGTTGCAGACGCACCATTCGACAATGAAAATTGGGTGTACGAAACGAAATACGACGGCTACCGCACAATTGCGGTGATTGAGGATGGTGTAGCGAACCTTTTCAGCCGCAATGAATTGTCGTTCAATAAAAATTTTAAATCCATAGCCGACGCGCTAAAAAAAATCGGGCACAATGCCGTAATTGATGGGGAAGTGGTGGTGGAATCTGACGGGAAAAGTGATTTCCAGTCGTTGCAAAGTTTCTGGAAAACAGGTAAAGGCCAACTCCAATATTATGTTTTTGACATCCTGCAGCTCGACGGCCACGACACGACACAGTTGCCACTTTTAGAACGCAAGGAATTGCTGCGGATGTTGCTTTCAAAATACCAGTTCGACAACATCTACTATTCAGAACACATCGCCGCCAAAGGCATTGCTTTTTTTGAAGAGGCAGAAAAACACAAACTCGAAGGCATCATCGCCAAAGACGCCAATAGCCCGTATCGCGTGGGCAAACGCAGTGGCGAATGGCTTAAAATTAAAAGTATCCAAAGCGAGGAAGCGATCATCATTGGTTACACTGAACCCAAAGGCGCGCGTAGCTATTTCGGATCGTTGCTGCTGGGACAATACAGGGGCGATACGATCGAATACATTGGTAACTGCGGCAGCGGATTCAATGATACTGCGCTCAAGGAATTGCACGCCCAATTTCAAAAACTCGATGTCGCAAAATCGCCAATCGAAGAAAAAGTTACTGCTCCGGCCAAAATACATTGGGTCAAACCGCAACTCGTCTGTCAGGTCAAATTCACCGAATGGACGCGCGAAGGCAGCTTGCGACATCCGGTATTTATGGGGCTTCGTGTAGACAAGAAAGCTTCCGAAGTAAAACGCCCGCAGCCAACCAATCAACCAAAATCCAAAACCATGAAACGACAAGTTGAAGATGACTACGATTTAAAGGTCGGGAAAATCACCCTGCATTTGACCAACCAAAATAAGGTGTATTTCCCCAAAGACGGTTTCACCAAAGGTGATATTGTACAATATTACGCTGCAGTTGCCGATTACATCTTGCCGTATCTCAAAAACCGTCCGCAGTCTATGAACCGTTTCCCCAATGGCATCAACGGCCCGAGTTTTTACCAAAAGGATATCGACATAGAGAAAGTGCCGTCGTGGCTCAAGACGCAATCGGTCTACTCTAAATCGAACGACGCCGACATCGATTACCTGATTTGCAACGACAAGGCCACGCTGCTGTATATGGCGAATTTGGGCTGTATCGAGATCAATCCGTGGAATTCAACCATCAAAAAGCCCGAACATCCCGATTGGGTGGTCATTGACATCGATCCCGGAAAGGAAAATGATTTCGAAGCCGTCGTTAAAACCGCACTTACGGTGAAAGCGATTATGGACGAACTCGAAACCGAAAGCTATTGCAAGACATCTGGTGCGACCGGTTTGCATGTTTATATTCCGCTGAAGGCCAAATACAACTACGATACAGTGAAGATTTTCGCCGAGCTCATTGCGCACGAAGTCCAGTCGCGTTTGCCCCAAATCACAACCACCGAGCGCACCATAAAGAAAAGAAACGGCAAGATTTACATCGACTTTTTGCAAAACCGTGCAGGACAGACGTTGGCAGCACCTTACTCGGTAAGGCCTAAGAACGGCGCTACGGTTTCAACACCGCTAGAATGGGATGAAGTGAATAACCAGCTTTCACCTTCGCAGTTTACCATTCACAACATACTCGAAAGGCTTGAAAAGAAAGGCGATTTGTGGAAGCCGGTTTTGGGTAAAGGCGCCAACATCCTCAAAATCATCAAACGCATGGAATCTAACCAAAAAGAATAATACTTTTATTCGATGAAAAAAATCCTCCTCTTTTTGCTGTGTGGCATTTGCTCGGCCTACGCCCAACCCGGTGACACCGATTCAAAACCTGTCGGGAAATACGCATCCGAAAATGCCTTGCTGCAAACTACACCAGACGCCCGCCGGATCGTATTGATGGGCGATTCGATTACAGAATTGTGGAAAGTCATCGACGGCAAATTGTTTACCGGGAGCTACATCAATCGTGGCATCAGCGGGCAAACCACCGCTCAGATGCTGCTGCGATTCAGGGAAGATGTCATCGATTTGCGCCCCAAGCTCGTGGTGATTATGGGCGGGACCAACGACATTGCGTTAAACGATGGGCCGTTAGCGCTCGAGGATACTTTTGGGCATATTGTGTCTATGGTGCAACTCGCCAAATCCAATAAAATCAGGGTAGTGTTGTGTTCTGTCTTGCCGGCTTACGATTTCAAATGGCGGCCCGAGGTAGCGCCGGCAGAGAAAATCGTTAAGCTCAACGCTATGCTGAAACGCTATGCGGCCAAAAACAAAATTACTTACATTGATTACCATTCGGCTATGAAGGACGCGCGCAACGGGATGAAAGAAGGGTATGCCGAAGACGGCGTGCATCCTAACCTGGACGGGTATAGTGTAATGAAACCATTGCTACTCAAAGGGATTGCACAGGCTTTGAAGCGCAAATAAATGATTACGACGACTTTTTGACTTTTTTGTTCTCAAGACTCGCTTTGAGCATGCTCATCAAATCGTCGCTTTGTTTGTGCACGACCTTCATTTTTGCCGGGACCGGATTTTTTCCTTTGGCTTTGGCCTTGATGATTTTCATTAGTTTCTCGGTGTAAGTGTCCTTGAAATCAGAGATGTCGAATTTTTCGGTAAGCTGTTCCACAAGCTTATTGGCCATGTCTATTTCCTTGCTTTTGGTTTTGGCAACGGCGGGTAACTTCAGGTCTGAGGTGTCGCGGATTTCCTGCGCAAAGCGGATGCGGTTGAGCACGATTACATTGCCATAAGGTTTCAGGATAGCAAGCGACTCCTTGTTGCGCAATACAAAGGTCGTAACGCCTACCTTTTCTGATTTCTGTAAGGCATCGCGCAGCAAGGCGTAGGCTTTGGTACCACTTTTATCGGGTTCAACATAATAAGGTTGTTCGTAGTAAATGCTGTCGATTTCTTTTTCGGCGACAAAATTCACGATTTCGATGAGTTTGGTTTTCTCGGCATCGGCGGCTTCAAAATCGGCTTCCTCGAGCACGATGTACTTGTCATCTACCTGATAGCCTTTTACAATATCGGCAAATTTGACTTCTTTTCCCGTCTTTTCGTTGATGCGCTGGAACTTGATATGCGAAAGGTCTTTGCTGTCGAGCATATCCAAATCGAGCGTACTCTCCTGGACCGCCGAATACAGTTTTATAGGAATGTTGATCAGCCCGAAGCTGATGGCGCCTGTCCAAATCGATCGCATAAGATTTTGATTTTTGGTGGATTTAAAATTCAACATAAAGCGTGTTTTTTGTCTTACGCGATTTTGCCAAAATATTACGGGATTTGCAGCTTCGAAATATTATAAGCTTAGTTTAAAATCATATAAGCCAATAGGTTTCACCGTCGACTAACTTTACTACACACTAAACCTAAAAATCTACGACACCATGGAAAATCAACACCACGACGATCACAATTATCGTCACGACCATACCGAAGAGGAATTTTCGACTGCCAACCCCAATACCAATGAGCCCGAGCAGCCGATTGCTCCAAATTACTCGGAGAAGGAAAACCAGCGCCTCGACACCGATCCCAACCGTTACAAAAATTTCCCTAAGCCACACGAAGAGGCCATCATTCAGGAAGGCAGCGCTACCGATGATAACAGCCATTATTCTACTGAAGACGACCGCATCCAACAGCCTTTCACAACACCACACCAGAATTCGCCCGAAGAGGAAAGCGAAGCACAACGCGAATCTAAGCCGCGCGATTATCCTGAACTTGATAAAAGCCAATCCGAATTTTTTGAAGGTCTTTGATACATTAGGGCAATCCCACCGGATTGCCTTTTTTTAATTCCAACTACATGAAATCAAGATTTTTCCTTTTTGCGGTCTGGCCATTTTCATTTTTTTGCGCAAAGTGATCGACCTTCCGATTTATTGCCGGATGCGCATTGCCTATAGTCAATTGCTTTTGGTTGATGCAGGAATCATTGTGTCAACCGTGTGTCAACATGATCACTCCAACATAGCGCTAGGATTATATCCGTAGGTTTGTAACTTTGCCGTGGCTGTTGCGACCAACGGCAAACTAAATTCTGTAGTTATGAAAAGTAAAATCACAAAGGCAGTCGTTGCATTGGCTTTATTTGTGCAGCTTCCCGGCGTCATGGCGCAGGAGACAGCCACTGGTTCCAAGTACGATTATTATGCGCTCTTTGCTCCCGGATTCTATACCAAAGACGGTACACAGACGCGTTCGGCCAGCGGACAACCAGGTCCAAAATACTGGCAGAACCGCGCCGATTACAAGTTATCGGTAAGCCTCAATGAAAAGACCGACGAGATTTCGGGCTCAGAAATCCTCACTTACACCAACAACAGCCCGGACAATCTTTCTTTTTTGTGGATGAATCTCGAGCAGAATGCGTTTGCCAAAAACTCTAGGGGCAGTGCTGTGATTCCGTTGGATGGAAGCCGCGGAGGCACTAAGGGAGAAATCCTTGATGGCGGCTTTCGGATCAAATCGGTCAGCGTAATCTCGAGCACAAAGGCCGGAACTGCAGAAACCAAAGTACCGTTTGTTATAGACGATACCAGAATGCAGCTGATGTTGCCCAAAGCACTTCCTGCCAACGGTAATTCCATCAAACTCAAAATCGATTTTTCATACATTTCTCCAAAATACGGATCCGACCGCACCGGAATCCTCGATACCAAAAACGGTAAAATATACACCATCGCCCAATGGTATCCTAGGATGTGTGTGTATGACGACGTGCGCGGATGGAACGTAAACCCCTATATCGGAGCCGAGTTTTACCTCGAATACGGCGATTTCGATGTAGATATCACGGCGCCTTCCAACCATATCGTGGTTTGTTCGGGTGAGCTGCAAAATACAGCCGAAGTGCTCACACCAGAGCAACAAAAACGTTGGGCAACCGCCAAACAGAGTGATAAAACAGTCATCATACGCTCGGCGACCGAAGTTACCCAAGCCAATTCGCGGCCCACGGCAAAACCAACATTAACCTGGAAATTCAAGATCAAAAACGCCCGCGACATTTCGTGGGCCGCATCGGCCGCTTTTATCCTGGATGCCGCCAGGATCAATCTTCCCAGCGGGAAAAGGTCGATGGCTATTTCTGCCTATCCTGTAGAAAGCGACGGGCAAAAGGCATGGAGCCGCTCTACCGAATATACCAAGTATTGTATTGAAAACTATTCCAAAAGGTGGTATGAGTATCCTTATCCGGCAGCGACGAATGTGGCCGGAAACGAAGGAGGCATGGAGTATCCGGGTATTGTATTTTGTCATTACCAGTCGCAGGGATCAGATTTATGGGGCGTCACCGACCACGAGTTTGGACATACCTGGTTCCCAATGATTGTAGGCTCTAACGAGCGCCTTTTTGCCTGGATGGACGAAGGTTTCAACCAGTTCATCAATTCGTTGAGCGCAGATGATTTTAACAATGGCGAATACAAAGAAGCACCCATCAACATGAACCAACGCGGCGCGACGATGACCGACCCGAGTATGGAACCGGTTTTTACCACGCCTGATGTCATGAAAGAAGCGCACATCGGTTTTCTCTGTTATTACAAACCGCAGGCAGGATTGCAAATGCTGCGCGAACAGGTGTTGGGCAAGGAACGTTTTGATAGAGCGTTCAGGACTTATATCGAACGTTGGGCTTTCAAGCATCCGCAACCCGATGACTTTTTCAGGACCATAGAAAATGTAGCAGGAGAAGACCTCAATTGGTTTTGGCGCGGCTGGTTCCTTAATAATTGGCGTTTGGATCAGGCCATCAGCAAGGTGAAATATGTCAAGAACGATCCGGCACAGGGCGTGAACGTCACGATAGACAACCTGGAAAGAATGGCCATGCCCGTCATCATGGATATCAAAACCAAAAGCGGCAAAACCACACGAGTGAAATTACCAGTAGAGATTTGGATGCGCAACACCTCCTGGACATTTAACCCCGAAGTGAACGAAGAAATAGAAAGCATCACACTTGATCCAGACCATGCCTTACCCGATTTTAACCCCGCAAACAACACCTGGACTGTAGCGTTAAGCCAACTCGAAAAAGACGTAATCGTAGCACCTTACACGGGCGTTTTTTCGATGAATCCTGCTGCGCCCAAGATCACTTTTTCTGAAGAGAACAACAAACTGTCTTTCCAGATTGCGGGACAGGGCGCGTATCCGTTAGAAGTTTCGGGCAAGGACCGGTTTCGGTTCGGTCAGGCCGATATGGAGTTCCGGTTCAACGACTCCAAGACAGAAATGACCTTGGTGCAAGAAGGGCAACAGTTCGTCTTCAAACGCGAAAAATAATCTTAGAATTCGTATTCAAAAGTTAACCATTTGATAATGTTCAATGAAAGCACATGCCGTTTGGTTTTGTAACTTTATACCAAACAGAACGCTTATGGAAGCAAATTGGTTGGTGATCGGTGTGGTAATCGCTTGCGCGGCAATCTTGGTTGTTTTTCTCGTGAAGCGAAACTTAAAAGACGAAGAAGAACTAGAAGATTTCCTGAATAAAAATGACCATCCGATAAAAAAAGAGGAAACCGAAATCAATGACAATCAATAAAACCGAACCAAGTTGTCAGGCAAACTTGCAACTGGCATAAGTTAAAAACAAAAACTCCGGCGAACGCTGGAGTTTTTTATTGGGTGCGCGTCAAGATTGACGCGTTATTCTATCTTGAAATTTATAGGGTAATTGTAGAGGCAACGTACTGGCTTGCCATCTTTGGTGGCCGGAATCCAGGTTTCCTTGAACAAGTTGAGCACGCGTACCGTTTCGCCTTTCATGCTTTCGATCTGGTCGGCTTCGTTGAGTTTTTGGTCCTGGGTTTCAATCTTGACCACATTGCTTTCAATATAATCTTTCACGCTCACGTAAAACGCCTTGATGTCGGTCATGCTGCCGTCGGTTTCTATGATGAAACTCGAGAAAATCGTTATTTTCTTGTTCTTGATGTCTTTTGCAAATTGAAAGTTGTCGCTGATGAACATCGACAGCGTGTACATACCATCCTTGAGTTGGGGTTTCACATCGACTTCTGTGGAGCGATAGGTTTTTTGAGACGTTGCTGCCGAAGCCACATCATTTGCAGGGGTTTGAGCCTGCGCTGTGGCTACAAAAACCAGCAGGAAAAGTACAATTGATTTCATCTTGTTTTGACTTAAAGATTTCAAAAATAAGGAATTAAAATTAACAAATTGTTTTTTTTTAACCCCAACAAAAAAAACGCCGAACCTCTTATGATCCGGCGCTTTCACTAACCAATTTAATTATGAAAAATTTATTTTACGAGTTCAGGCTGGTTGCGGAATACGAGCTGCCCGTCGAATGAGTCGAGTAAAATAATACTGTCTGTGGCAATTTTACCCGCGAGTATTTCTTTGGATAATAGATTCAAAACCTCGCGTTGGATGACCCTTTTTACCGGCCTTGCACCAAATTGCGGGTCGAAGCCTTTTTCTGATAGGTATTTGACCGCTTCGGGCGTGGCGTCCATGGTGATGCCTTGCTGCGCAAGCATTTTAGTGACACTCTTGAGCTGTAACCCCACGATTTGAGCGATGTTTGCATCGGTGAGTGGCGTAAACATCACAATCTCGTCAATACGGTTGATGAATTCGGGGCGCACGGTTTGTTTGAGCAAGCCCAGGACTTCAATTTTTGCAGCCTCGGTCGCGGCTTCGATACCGCCTTTGAGGTTCTCGAATTTTTCCTGGATGATGTTCGAGCCCATGTTTGAGGTCATGATGATGATCGTATTCTTAAAGTCGGCGAGGCGCCCTTTGTTGTCGGTGAGTCGGCCTTCATCGAGTACCTGCAACAAAATATTGAAGGTGTCGGGATGTGCTTTTTCAATCTCATCCAACAATATAACTGAATACGGTTTTCTACGCACAGCCTCAGTAAGTTGACCGCCTTCGTCATAACCTACATATCCCGGAGGCGCTCCCACCAAACGGCTCACACTGTGGCGTTCCTGATATTCACTCATGTCAATGCGCGTCATTGAATTTTCATCGTCAAATAAATATTCGGCGAGCGCTTTGGCGAGTTCGGTTTTACCCACTCCGGTCGTACCGAGGAACAAGAAAGTACCGATGGGTTTTTTCATGTCCTGCAATCCGGCGCGGCTGCGACGAACGGCATCACTCACGGCTTCTATGGCTTCTTCCTGGCCTACCACGCGTTTGTGCAGTTCGGCTTCCAGGCGGAGCAATTTTTCGCGTTCGCCCTGGAGCATTTTTACCACGGGGATTCCAGTCCATTTGGCGACAACTTCGGCGATGTCCTCACGTGTCACTTCCTCTTTGATCAGCGACGTCCCCGACTGGTTTTCCAGGAGTTGTTTTTGCAAAGCGTCGAGCCGTGATTGGGCTTCCTTGATTTTCCCGTAACGGATTTCGGCCACCTTACCGTAGTCGCCTTCGCGTTCGGCGCGTTCGGCTTCGTATTTGAAATCCTCAATCTCGGTCTTCACCGCTTGGATGTTGTCTACCACATCTTTCTCTGATTTCCATTTGGCGAAAATCTCGTTGCGCTCTTCCTTGAGGTTGGCGAGTTCCATGCCGAGGTTTTTGAGTTTGCTCTCGTCGTTTTCGCGTTTGATGGCTTCGATCTCAATCTCGAGTTGCATGATCTTGCGGTCCAAAACGTCGAGTTCTTCGGGTTTGGAGTTGATTTCCATTCGGAGTTTCGACGCGGCTTCGTCCATCAAATCGATGGCTTTGTCTGGAAGGAAACGGTTGGTGATGTAACGTTGCGACAACTCGACCGCGGCAATAATCGCCTCGTCCTTGATCTGCACTTTGTGGTGCGTTTCGTATTTTTCCTTGATACCTCGAAGGATTGAGATGGCGCTTTCGGTATCGGGTTCTTCTACCATGACTTTCTGGAAACGGCGCTCGAGCGCTTTGTCTTTCTCGAAATATTTCTGGTATTCATCGAGAGTGGTGGCGCCAATCGCACGCAGTTCGCCACGTGCCAATGCGGGTTTGAGGATGTTGGCGGCATCCATCGCACCTTCGCCACCGCCAGCTCCAACCAGTGTGTGGATTTCGTCTATGAATAGCACGATATCGCCCTCTGAGGTCGTTACTTCCTTGACTACCGATTTTAAGCGTTCCTCAAACTCTCCTTTGTATTTCGCGCCCGCGATGAGCGCACCCATGTCGAGTGAGAAAATAACCTTGTCCTTGAGGTTTTCGGGTACGTCGCCGTCTACGATACGGTGTGCCAAACCTTCGGCGATTGCGGTCTTACCCACGCCGGGTTCGCCCACGAGCATGGGGTTATTTTTGGTGCGGCGCGTTAAAATCTGCAATACGCGGCGGATTTCCTCGTCACGGCCAATCACCGGATCGAGTTTGCCGTTGGCAGCAAGTTCATTGAGGTTCTTTGCGTATTTGTTGAGCGCATTGTAGGTTTCCTCGGCAGAAGCCGATGTGACGCGTTCGCCTTTGCGCAATTCGTCTATCGCAGCCTTGAGTCCTTTCTCGGTAACGCCTTGGTCTTTGAGGATTTGGGCGACTTTACTTTTGGAGGCGAAAATCGCGAGGATCAAATGCTCAATCGAAACAAATTCGTCGTTCATTTTTTTGGCGATGATTTCTGCTTCGTTGAGTGTACTATTTGCCGTTCTTGAAAGCATGACCTGCGCACCCGAAACTTTTGGGAAACTCTGGATTTCGCTGTCGAGGATTTGCTTGAACAAAGGCACATTGACATTGAGTTTCTTGAGGATAAACGGCGCTACATTCTCATCTACTTCAAAGATCGCTTTGAGCAGGTGCTCGTTTTCAATCTGCTGTTGCTCATTGCCTTGCACGAGCAATTGTGCTTGTTGCAAAGCTTCTTGTGATTTGATTGTAAAATTATTGAGGTTCATCTTTTAGGTTTTTATTGTTATCATTCGGGTTAGAAATGGGTTACATTTGTGGGGCGATAGTCAATTTACATTCCAAGGCGAAAATCAGGACAAAATGTCTTGAAAGTGTGGGAGTTGACTATTTTTAAACGTCAAATTGTCTTAAAAATGCCATTATGAGTTTCTTAAACAATATATTCGGAGAAAATTCCGAGCCAGAAAAATCACCGGTCAAATGGATTGCGCTAACATCTTTGGCGCAGCTGGACGAAATCACAGCCCTTTCTAACCAACGGCCGGTTTTGATTTTCAAGCACAGCACGCGTTGCGGTATCAGCCGCATGGTGCTCAAGCGGTTTGAAAGCAGGTACAATCTTGAAGATAAAGTTACGCCGTATTTCCTGGACTTGTTGGCTTATCGCGACATTTCTGATGCGATTGCCGAAAAGTTTAAGGTGGTGCACCAATCACCGCAGTTATTGGTGATAAAGGATGGGAAATCGGTTTTTGATGTTTCTCACGACGCGATCGATGCGATGGCTTTGGCCGAAAGGATATAAGTGCTGCCGGTTTGTGCCGGGTCGAAGGGATGAGTTGTTGCTGCGGTTGGCCGCGCTAAGGATGGAAGCTTTGTCTGAGCTCTTTTTGCTGAAGTATGAAGCAAAAAAGCGAGTGCGGACAGCCTGGCCCAGGGCCGAGCATAAAGAAACAGTCCAGTGGGCTGTTCTAGCGGGAAGCCTGCAGGTGCGCAAGCCGGTGTGAAGGGCAGCGCCATAAAAAACGCACTCCATAGGAAGTGCGTTTCTTTAAATGTAGGATTGGATTTATTTTCTCACAAACGGCGGCAACAATTTACTGCTCACTTCACCAAAACCAATACGGACTTCGTTGTTTTTACACCAGCCTTTCATAATGACCGTGTCGTTGTCGTTGATGAATTTGCGGTCTGTGCCGTCTTTCATTGCGATGGGATTCTTGCCGTTCCAGGTGAGTTCAAGCATAGACCCGAAACTGTTGGGTGTTGGCCCTGAAATGGTCCCCGAACCCATCATATCGCCCGAATTCACGCGGCAGCCGTTAGAGGTATGGTGCGCGAGTTGTTGGCTCATAGACCAGTACATATATTTGAAATTGGATTCTGATACGACGGTTGCTTCACAATTTTCGGGTTGGATGGAAACTTCTAAACAGATATCGAAGGCGTGTTTGCCTTTCTGCTGCAAATAGGGCAGTGGCGCAGGATTTTGTTTGGGACCTTTGGTACGGAAGGGCTCTAGCGCATCCATAGTCACAATCCACGGTGAAATAGACGAGGCGAAGTTCTTGGCCAAAAATGGCCCGAGCGGAACATACTCCCATTTCTGGATGTCGCGCGCGCTCCAGTCGTTGAGCAACACCATCCCAAAAATATAATCTTCGGCTTCGTGTACGGGGATGTTTTCGCCCATGATGTTGGCGTCGGTGGTGATGAATGCAGTTTCGAGCTCAAAGTCGATGGCACGCGATGGCCCAAAAACAGGCGTGTTCTCACCAACGGCAACGGTTTGTCCCATTGGCCTGTGGACAGGGATTCCTGACGGAACAATCGAGGAGCTGCGTCCGTGGTAACCAACAGGAATGTGCAGCCAGTTGGGAAGCAACGCGTTGGCCGGATCGCGGAACATGGAGCCTACGTTGGTGGCGTGTTCCTTGCTCGAATAAAAGTCGGTATAGTCGCCAATGAGTACGGGAAGTTGCATTTCTACGTCCTCCATATTAAAGACTACAATTTCGCAGTGGTCTTTGTTGTCGCGCAGTTCTGGGTTTGTAGCGTCGAAAAGTTCGGCGATACGATTGCGCACAAGCCGCCAGGTTTTCTTGCCGTCTGAAATGAAGTCGTTGAGCGTATCCTGCATGAACATATCATCGGTGAGCTCTATGCCTTCAAAATAATTGAGTTGTTGTAAGGCGCCGAGGTCTATGGCAAAATTCCCGATGCGCGTACCAATGGTAATCACGTCGTCTTTGGTTAGGAAAACCCCGAAAGGGATGTTTTGTATCGGAAAATCGCTGTCGGCGGGAACTTCAATCCAGGATTTTCTCGCTGGATCATTGGCAGTTATCGGCATTTGTTAGTGTTGATTGGTTGTTGAAAATTCATGTACCAAATATATTATTATATGTTAGTTTACCAAACCATTTTCGTAATTTTGAGCAGTTTTTAACAAAATAAAAAGATGCAACACGACCAACAAATATTCGATTTAATTTTAGAAGAACAAGACAGGCAGATTCACGGTTTGGAGCTTATCGCTTCGGAGAATTTCGTAAGTGACCAGGTGATGGAAGCTGCGGGTTCGTGCCTGACCAACAAATACGCCGAGGGTTATCCGGGACGCAGGTATTACGGTGGCTGTGAAGTGGTGGATGTTGTAGAACAAATCGCCATTGATCGCGCCAAGGCATTGTTTGGTGCCGAGTACGCCAATGTACAACCGCACTCGGGCTCACAGGCCAATACCGCAGTTTACGCTGCTTGTTTGCAACCCGGAGACAAAATCCTTGGATTCGACCTTTCGCACGGCGGTCACCTTACACATGGTTCGCCGGTGAATTTCTCGGGAAAATTATACACGCCTGTTTTTTACGGCGTTGAAAAAGAAACCGGCCGATTTGATTACGACAAGATCCAGGAGATCGCTACGCGCGAAATGCCAAAGATGATTGTTGCTGGAGCGTCGGCTTATTGCCGTGACATGGATTTTAAAAGATTCCGCGAAATCGCCGACAGCGTAGGGGCTTTGTTGTTTGGCGATATTTCACATCCGGCGGGATTGATTGCCAAAGGATTATTGAACGACCCGATTCCGCATTGTCATATTGTAACCACGACTACGCACAAAACATTGCGTGGGCCAAGAGGCGGTATGATTTTGATGGGCAAAGATTTTGAGAATCCGTGGGGATTGACCACACCAAAAGGCGAAGTGAAGATGATGTCGAACTTACTGGACATGGCCGTTTTTCCAGGAAACCAAGGTGGCCCGCTCATGCATATCATTGCAGCCAAAGCGGTGGCTTTTGGAGAAGCCCTGTCGGATGAATTTTTCCATTATTCGATGCAGGTTCAGAAAAATGCCAAGGCAATGGCCGAAGCGTTCATGGAACGCGGATACAACCTGATTTCTGGCGGAACCGACAACCACATGATGCTCATCGATTTGAGGAACAAAAATATCACCGGTAAAGAAGCCGAAAATGCACTCGTAAAGGCAGAAATCACCGTAAATAAAAATATGGTTCCGTTTGATGACAAGTCGCCATTTGTGACTTCGGGGATTAGAATCGGGACACCGGCAATCACGACACGCGGTTTGGTAGAGAGCGATATGGAAACCATCGTGGATATGATTGATCGCGTGTTGATGAACCATACTAACGATGAAATCATCGAGCAAGTTGGCGAGGAAGTCAATGAGATGATGGGCGAAAGAGCGATGTTTGTTTTTTAACAAAAACGGATGAGTTGCCCAACAACCCAAATTAATAATGAAAAAACCCGCAGTATTGGCGGGTTTTTTTATACGTGTTATAAAGCGTTAATTGAACCTTATTTTTGTAGCGCTCCTCGCTGCTATCACGAATTAGTCGACCTGAACCTGTAACAAATTGGGCATAAACAGACCAATGACAATTCTTAGCAGCAATCATCAACCGTTGTACACCAAACTGTTCGGAGCGCAACGGAAAAAATCAAAAACAAACAAATGACAAAATCAATCCAAACGGCAATTTACTTCCTGTGCCTTTTTCACGGCATGCTTTACGCGCAAAACACTGCAAAAATTAACGGAAGACTGCAATATCCGGTGAGCAACAGTGAGACCGTAATTGTCTCGCTGCTTTTAGCCAAAGATCTGTCGCTGGTAAAGACGCAAATCGCTGATGCCGATGGTAGTTTTGAATTTGACCGACTCCAACCCGAAAGATACCAAATCAGTATAGAAGCCGATTCCTATGAACCTTTTTTGGGTGAAGTGATTGAAGTGGCAGAGGGCGCGCAAATCCAGTTTCCAGCTATCCACCTGAACGCTGCGGCCAACAAACTCAATGAGGTAACGGTACAGAAGAAGAAACCGGTGGTGGAGCACAAGATCGATAAGACCGTTGTGAATGTGGATGCGGTGCTCTCGGTGGCTGGTGGTGACGCGATGGATGTGCTCGAGAAATCTCCGGGTATCATCGTAGATCAAAACGGTACGATTACCTTTAAGGGAAAATCGGGTGTTGCGGTGTTTATCGATGACAAACCTACGTATTTATCGGGTGCCGAGCTAGAAGCTTACCTCAAATCCTTGCCAGCGAGTACACTCAATCAGATTGAGCTCATGACCAATCCGCCGGCCAAATACGATGCTGCCGGAAGCGCAGGTGTAATTAACATCGTCACCAAAAAAACAAAAGCCAGAGGATTTAACGGCAGTGCAACATCGCGTGTGTCGCAAGGCAAACGAACCTTTACGCGACAAGGACTCAATTTGAATTACCTCAATGACAAGGTGCGTTGGTACGGAAACGTAGGCTACGGCTATGCCCAGCCCAACAACGAACTCTACATTTACCGACGTTTTAAAAACCCAGACTTGTCTACCAAGAGCAATTTTGATCAGAACAGCTTGCTCTTGACAAGGGTGCATACGGGCAACGCCAAAGTAGGGATGGATTATTACGTCTCTGATAAGACGACGATTGGCGTGGGCGTGAACGGCATCATCAAATCGGGGAAGAAGACTTCGGACGTGAACAGTGTGCTTAGTAGTCCTTTGGGTGTGGTAGACTCGACGATTGTGGCCAGGAATATTGAAAAAGACGATTTCTCGAATTTGGGTGTCAACCTCAATTACCGCCACGATTTCAATGAAAAAGGGGAGAAGCTTACCGCCGATCTGGATTACCTCAATTACCGCAATACTACAGACCAGACTTTCAATAATTTCGTGTACCAGCCCAACAATATCTTAAGCAGCCAGGATGCCTCGGTAGGTTATTTGCCCGCAGACATCAATATTTATTCGTTCAAGACCGATTATGCGCTACCGCTTAAGAATGATGGCGCTTTCGAGACCGGCTATAAGATGAGTATTTCTAAAACCGACAACATTGCAGATTACCGCGATGTTATCGCCGGGATTCAAACGCCCGATTTTGACATGAGCAATCATTTCAAATATGATGAAACCATTCATGCGGCGTATGTAAATTTCAATGTTGGTTTTAAAAGGTTGAATATTCAATCGGGTTTGCGCGTAGAACACACCCAGTCTAAAGGGAATCAATTGGGGAATATGATTAAGGCCGCGTCGCGGTTCACCAAACGCTACACCAATCTGTTTCCAACGCTTTATGTGCAGTACAAACTCGACTCGATTGGCAATAATCAACTCGTGGCTTCTTACGGAAAACGCATCAACCGTCCGTATTATGAGGATTTGAACCCGTTTGTGAGTCCGCTCGATAAGTTTACTTTTTATGCCGGAAATCCGTATCTGAGCCCAACTTTTATGCACAATATTGAGCTTTCGTACCGCTACAAAAGCTATTTCTCGACGACCGCAAGCTATGGCTACTCTAAGGACGACATCGCCGAAACAATAGAAATCAGAGATGGGATTTATTACAGCCGCCCTGGAAACATTGGGAAAGGTCAGTTTTACAGTTTGAATGTCAATGCCGATATCCCTTTTGCTGCCTGGCTTTCTACCAATTTGTATTCTGAGGTAACCCATATGCTGTTCAACAGCGCGCTGTATACCGAGACGCTCAACTCATCGGGAACGTTCTGGTCTGTCAATGCCACGAACAGCTTTAAATTTCCTAAGGATTGGTCGGCCGAACTTGCGGGAAGTTACCACACCAATATCGTTTCGTCACAGTTTACGCTGGGTGCGCGCGGTTATGTGAATGTTGCCGTGCAGAAAAAAATCATGAAAGGCAAGGCAAGTATCAAATTGACCGGTAATGATCTCTTTTATACGAACATCAACACGGGTACGATCAACAACCTCAGGTTAACCGATGCCAATTGGGTCAACAAGCCCGACACGCGTAACGTGGCACTTATTTTTACTTACAGTTTTGGTAAAGCGTTCCAAACCAAGGATTACCAGGCCACGGGTGCCGATGCCGAAAAAAACCGGGTCAAAAATTAATTTCCAATCCATTTATTGTTGTAATTTTGGGGCACTTTTAGCACCTCATATCATGTCGATACTTAGATTAAAACTGCCTACCGATCCGCGTTGGGTGAATATCGTAGAAAAGAATATTTCTGAAATCCTTACTGACCATGCGTGGTGTGAGCAGAAGGCGGCGTCGAATGCCATTACGCTGATTACGATCAACTCGGAGTTCCCTGATTTGGTCACCGATATGCTTGCCTTGGCCAAGGAAGAAATAGAGCATTTTGACATGGTGCATGAAATCATCAAAAAACGCGGGCTCCAACTGGGTCGTGAGCGCAAGGATGAATATGTGGGTGAACTCGCGCAGTATATGAAGCGCAGCAACACCGGTAGTCGGGTTTCGGGGCTTGTAGAAAGATTGTTGTTTTCGGCCATGATCGAAGCCAGGAGCTGTGAGCGTTTCAAGGTGCTTTCTGAAAATATAAACGATCCAGAACTATCGGTATTCTACCGCGACCTTATGGAAAGCGAAGCCGCGCATTACACTACGTTCATCTCCTATGCCAGGAAATACGGGCACGGGATTGATGTTGAGCAACGCTGGCGCGAATGGCTTGAGTTCGAAGCGTCTGTCATCGCGAGGTACGGTAAAAGCGAAACCATTCACGGGTAGACACCAAAAATTTTAAGAAAAATTTATCGGCTTCAGAGTCAAGGTTTTATCGGCTTTTTTTTAGGATAAAGCAGACAAAAAGGGCTGTATTTCGTCGTTTAATTTACTTGTGACTGGCGTGGTGTAGAATTTTTCAATTATATTTATGCAAAACTTAGTTAAAATCAATTTATGAAGCTTTATATCAATTTCGACGGAATTACGGCTTGTCGTGTCATTCTCCAAGAGCAACTCGAGCGACTCGAAATCAAATACCAATTGCTGGATTTGGGCGAAATAGAGATTAGTGATGAAGTTCCTGCCGAGACGTTTGCCGAGTTGCAGCAGTCGTTGGGTCGATATTCAATCAACATCGTCAACAATCAGAAAGCGCAATTGATCCAGAAAATCAAGGATACCATCGTGGAGATGGTGTATGAGAAAGATAAGATGCCCAACACGACCATTTCGCATTACCTTTCGGATAAACTCAACTTTAGTTACGGTCACCTCGCCAATATCTTTTCTGAGAACACGTACACTTCTATTGAGAATTTTATCATCATCCAAAAAGTGGAGCGCGCCAAGAAGCTGATAATAGAAGAAGAACTGACGCTGACCGAGATTTCATACAAGCTAAACTACAGCAGCGTGGCCTACCTGTCAAGCCAGTTCAAGAAAGTCACCGGGCTAACGCCGTCTATGTTCAAGAGAATCGTAGACAAACGCAGAAAATTAACCAACAACTAATTTAACCCTAAGTTATGCTAACAAACGAAAGTACATTGAGAATTCTTCTGGCGGATGATGATGAAGATGACCGCACCTTTTTCAGCGAAGCGATTGCCGAATTGAAGATGACCAATCAGCTTACGCTCTTTAACGACGGAAAAGACCTGATGGAATACATGCACAATCCCGACGCTAAGTTACCGCACATCCTTTTCCTGGATTTAAACATGCCGTACAAAAATGGTTTGGATTGCCTCAAGGAAATCCGTGCAGACCAGCGTTTTAAAAATGTTTCTATTGCCATTTACTCTACGTCATCGTCAGAAAAAGACATCGAGAATACGTTTGTTGAAGGAGCTAATATCTACATCAAAAAGCCCAATGATTTTTCTGAACTCAAAAAAGTAATCAAGGAAGTCGTTCACATGAATTGGCAATTCCACTCGTCAGGACTCAATAAAGAAACGTTTTTCTTCAGCATATAAAGCCCTCGTGGATGAAATTCCTGAAGCTGTATAAGAATTCGCAAGTTTTTAAAATTGCTTTGGGAATTGCCATATTGGTGATTTGTTATCTCGCTACGGTATTTTATACACAGATGCGGGAGCTCAACAAGTCGGTAGCCATCATTTCTAATTCTAATGAAACCCAGCTCGAACTCGAGAAACTACTTTCTGTTATCAGTATTTACGAGACCAACCTGCGCAGTTTCATCATCACCAAAGACGAGAACTATATCCGAGATCGCTTTTTGAGTCGTGGAAGCATCGAGCTGAACCTCAAAAACTTAAATAATTTAGCTTCAAACAACGCTTTGCGAACCAAAGACATCGATAGCCTTAAAAAACTTATCGATTACCGGTTTGAATTGTTCCGCGAAACCGTTACCATTGCCAAGGCTAAGAAAGTCGATTTCAACGAGCTCAATGCCAAACTGCTGGAAAGCAGCAGGTGTACTGATGACATGCGTGCTTTTGTTTATGAGACCATCAATCGTGAGCGTATTAAGGTAAAATACCACAACTCCAACCACCATTTTGAACTGCAGGGCTCGGCTGCGACCGCGTTTTTGCTGGTCATTCTTTCACTGTTGATTTTATTGCTGTCGTTCAATAAGATGAGAGTAGACCTCCACCAACTCAAGCGAGCCAACGACGAGCTCAAATTCCTAAATTATTCTTTCAACAACGCCGAGAAAATTGCTGGATTCGGATACTGGAAATACAACCTCGAAACCAAAAGTTACACCTTCTCTGATAATTTTTACCGACTGATGGGCATCGACCCCGATAAAACCAAACCCGATGTGTCCGAGATGGGCAAATACCTGCATCCCGATGACTATGAGCGCATGATGAAAGTACACAACGATTCGCTCGAAAACCTTGAGCCGACTTCTGCAATGTGCCGTTATGTGTTGGCTTCGGGTGAAATGCGCTACATCATGGCGGTGGGTAATTTTACCAAAAACAGCCGCGGGCAGACTGTCAAGATTGGCGTAAACTATGACATCACCGAGCAGTTCCTCAACACTCGGGAATTAGAGGAAAACAACCGCGAACTTCAATCCATCAACGAAGAGCTCGAGTCGTTCAACAACATTGTGAGCCATGACCTGCAGGAACCGCTTCGCAAAATACAGATGTTTATTTCAAGGCTCGAGGAAAATGAAACCCAAAAACTGTCTGACCAAGGCCGCGAATATTTCTCCAAAATCAAGCTGGCCGCCAACCGTACCCAGGCTTTGCTCATTGATCTGCTCAATTATTCGCGCACGGTAAAAGGGGATAAGGATTTTGAACCCATCAGGCTGGATGATATCGCGCGTCAGGTTGTACACGATTTGGCCAACACCATCGACGAGAAAAAAGCAGAAATCCACATAGGTGAATTGCCACAGGTTGACGGTATCCGTTTCCAGCTCGAGCAATTGTTTACCAATCTGCTCACCAACGCGCTAAAATACAGTAGGGAAGGAGTGCCGCCGATTATTCACATCCGCACCGAGAAGATTGCATCGCGCCAGACGCACAACGGCAAACCCGTTACCGAAGATGATTACCACAAGGTGGTTGTAGCCGATAACGGCATAGGTTTCAAGCAAGAATATGCAGCTAAGATATTTTACCTGTTCCAACGGCTGGAAACCGATTCCAAATATTCGGGAACGGGTTTGGGTTTGGCCATCTGCAAAAGGGTAGCCGACAACCACAACGGGTTCATTAAGGTAAAGGCCAAGCCTAATGAGGGCGCCAAGTTTTCTATTTACTTTCCAAAAAACAAAATATGATGACGGTACGCCAAGCCAACGAAGCCGATTTTGCCACCATCCGCGACATCGCCTTTAAAACGTGGCCAGAGGCTTACGGCGAAATTTTGTCGCCAGATCAATTGCAATACATGCTCCACGCGTTTTATTCTGACGCGGCGTTGTTTGAAAATTATACTAAAAAGCACCATCGTTTCCTGTTGCTGTTAGAAAATGAGGAAGCACTTGGTTTTGCTTCGTACGAGCACCATTATCAAAGTCTACCCGTTACGCGGTTGCACAAAATTTACCTGTTGCCCCAGTCGCAAGGTAAAGGCGCGGGCAAGCTCTTGATGGAAACCGTTGAGAAAAGGGCTGTGGCAAATGGGTCTAAGGTCATCTCACTCAACGTGAACCGCTTCAATAAAGCGCAAATCTTTTACCGCAAGCACGGATTTGAGATCGTCGGGGAAGAAGACATCGATATCGGGCGTGGTTACCTTATGGAAGATTTTAAAATGGAAAAGAAAATCTAATCTGATACCCGGATTTCGTGTTTGAACAGCAATCCTTTGGCTTGCTGTAGGGAGAATTGCGCTTTTTTGATTATTGTCTTTTTGGGATCGATGGTGTAGTTGTGACTCGTCCTGAAATCGGCTTTGTAAGCAATAGCGTTGGCAAACTCGGCACGGTACAAATCGCAACGGTCGAAAACCGCTTCGGTTAAATTGGCAGCCATGAAATCTACCGCAATCAGGCTGCAATCGACAAATGAGGTTTGCTTGAGCCTGAGGGTATAGAATTTTGAAAAATCCAGGATGCATTGGTCGAATGAGATTTCAAAAATCAATTTGTCGCACATGGAGAAATTGACCTCGCGGATCTGGCATCGAATGAAAGCCGCTGTCCGCAACGCCACATAGTTGATTTTGGCGCCATCAAAGACACAATCGGTAAAGGAGCAGTCAATGAAGGTGACCGCAAGGAAAGTGCAGCCAGAAAAATCACAATGGCTAAAGTGGCAGCGTTCAAAGTCGGTGAAATTCAAGTCGTCTGTCGCGTAGGTCAGGTGTTGGTACTTGGCATCAGGGACGTAATTGCTCATTCGGCGAATATAAGGATTTGCGTGCGTCTGACGTTCTCCCCTCGAGCGGAATCTTCCAAGTTTTAAGCGATGGCTTTGCTGTTTCGACAAAAATCTCTCCTGTCGGCCTCACTTGCCAATCACAATATTAGTAACTTTGCCGGCTCATCTCACTGCCAGTTTATGTCGCAACCTACAACACCTTTTCCTGCTTCGGGCTTTTTCGGGAAAAATCCGGCGCTCAAGATCAAGGAATTTGTTTCCTACCTTACCCTCAGACTCGGGATTATTTTTGCACTCAACATGCAGACCACCATCATTTATTACTGGATTTTTGAAATTACCGGGGATAAATTGTCATTGGGATTGGTGGGTTTGGCCGAAGTAATCCCTGCCATAGGCTGCTCTTTTTTTTCGGGCCATGTCGTAGACCAGAATGAAAAGCGCAAGATGGTATTGACCTGTATGGCAGGTTACCTCATTACGGGAATCTGCCTGTTTGCCATTGCATTGCCGGCGGTACATGCGAGTCTTTCTGTTGGTTCCATCAGTGCGTTGGTGTATTTTTTTATATTCATCGGAGGGGCGTTGCGCGCGTTTTACAGCCCGTCGATGTTCGCCTTGTTTGGGTTGGTGGTTCCGCGCGAGCACTACCCCAACGCAACCAGTTGGAGCAGTATGGCCTGGCAGATGGGCGCCGTTCTAGGCCCATTGGCCGCCGGATTTTCTATCGCTTGGGTGGGCGTTCCGGCAGGCTTACTCGCGGTAGTTATCCTCGAAGTCATTTTGTTTTATCCACTGTTGCGCATTGCGGTCAAGCCGATTTTAAAAAAAGTGAAAGAACCGGTTTTGCAGAGCGTCACCGAAGGTTTGCGGTTTGTGCTAAAAACCCCAACCTTGCTCGCTGCGCAATGCCTGGATATGTTCTCGGTATTGTTTGGCGGTGCCGTGGCCTTGCTCCCGGTGTACCAGAAAGAGATTTTGCATGTCAACGAAATGGGATTTGGTATTTTGCGGTCGGCGCCGGGAATAGGGGCATTGCTCACCTTGGGTTTGCTGGCGTTCCTGCCCCTCAGGACATATCCGGGACGTAAATTGTTTTTGTGCGTGACGGGTTTTGCCGTCTCGATCATCATCTTTGGGCTTTCAAAAAACTTCTACCTGTCTTTCCTGATGCTTTTACTTTCTGGGATGTTCGACGCAGTGAGCGTGGTGATCCGGAGTACCATCCTGCAACTGGTCACACCCGATGAGATGCGCGGTCGGGTGGCGGCTGTCAATACCATGTTTGTCAGTTCGTCCAATGAACTCGGCGATTTTGAAAGTGGCCTCATGGCGCATTGGTTGGGTACGGTAAGAGCCGTAGTGACTGGGGGTTGCATTACGTTAGGCGTGATTGCGTTTACATTTTTCAAGGCACCACAGTTGCGTGAATTTACCTTTGAGGATCATGAGGATAAAAAAAACTAGCTTTTAGCTTTGGCTGTTGCCTTCTCCAAAGTATTTCTCCAGGATACTGTCGAGGTCATTGACTTTTACCGGCTTGGTCAGGTAGGCGTCAAAGCCATGCTTTTTTGCGTTTTCTATTTCTTGCGGTAGCGTGTAGGCGCTCAGGGCAACAATAGGCAGCGATGGGTTCTTTTTTTTAAGCAGGGTGGTGGCTTGGTATCCGTCCATAATGGGCATATTGAGATCCATGATGACGATGTCTATCTCAGGATGTTGCTCGTAGCGGTCTATAGCTTCCTGGCCATTCCACGCGTGGATGAGTTTTACGTCAAGTTTTGAAAGCAATGTTTTGAGCAGCAAATAGTTGAGTTTGGTATCTTCGGCCACAAGAATCAGCGGTTTGTTTAATCTGGGGAGTATTCTATCTTGAATTTCATCCTTTTGGGTTGTCAAATTTAGCGGAAGGGTAAAGTAAAAAGTCGCACCACAACCCTCTTGTGACTCAAGGCGCATTTGCCCGCCCAGCAGGGTCACAAATTCTTTGACGATGGATAAGCCAAGTCCTGTGCCGCCGTAATTTTCCCTAACGGTCACGTCGGCTTGATGGAACCGTTCGAATATTTTTTCCTGACACTCGGGCTTGATTCCAATTCCGGTATCAGACACAAAGAACTCCAAAGTATTTTGCTGTATATCATATCCAAAAGAAATCTTTCCCGATTTGGTAAACTTGAAAGCGTTCGACAACAGATTGGTGAGTATCTGTCGCAGTTTTGTTTCGTCGGTGTTTATGCAGCACCTTTCTGCCGATTTTTTGTCGAGATCAAACTCAATGTCTTTCTCTGATGCTATCTTGCCAAAAACGGTTTTAAGTTCTTGTAGCACCCGATCAATATCTACCGCCGTTGTTGAAATGGCAGCTTGTTTGGTTTCAAGGATTGAAATGGTAAGGATGTTATGAACGATAGAGAGCAGCTGGTTGCCGCTGTTGATTATGATTTGAGTGTATTTTTTCAACTTTTTGTCGGAAAGGTCGGGATTGGTAAGCAATTCAGAGAAACCGATAATCGCGTTCATCGGCGTAAGGATTTCATGCGAGATGTTTTGCAGAAAAACCGTCTTGAGCCTATCGTTTTCTTCGGCTTTTTCCTTGGCTTTCAAAAGCTCTTGTTGTGCGAGCTTGCTCTGGGTGATGTCGCGCGCCGCCACCACCGACCCGATAATTTTGCCGTCTTGGTCTCGTGTGGGGGCAAAACTGTAACTACCAACCCAAGTCTCACCAGTATCCTTTCGACGCAGCGTGTACTCGTCATTGGTGGCAGTTTCCCCGTTTAACGCCCGGGGTACCGCCCATTGTTCAAAACTTGCTAGTTCTCCACTCGGAAGGTAGACCTCCAGGAAATCAGGGTAAGCCGACAAGCTTTTGGCACATTGGGCCTTGTCTTTGAACTTGTGGAACGCGGCAAATGCATCATTGAAATTCACGAAATGGCCGTCACGGTCAGAGATGAATACGGCATCGGTCATACTGTTGAGCGCGGCTTCGAGTTTGATGCGGCCTTCGTTGATTTGTGCCTCTGCTTTATTTTGTTCGGACAGGTCATGAATGATAGACATATTACCAATCCATATCCCTTTGCTGTCGAATAGTTTAGCACTAAAGGTATTTCCCTCAAACAATTCACTCTGGCTGTTTTTATAATTGAGGAGGTATTGGCTTTTGACCTGTTGGGATTGTCTGTCGAATATTTTTTCGCCCAGTGATTTAAAGCTGTCTTCGCTTTCGTAGAGCATTTCGGTGGTTTTGCCCAGCAGTTCGTTTTCTGCATATCCGAAGGTTTCGATTGTGCTTTTGTTGACCATGACCATTTCACGGTTGGTATTGGCAATGATAACGCAATCAGAAATGGTGTCGAACATGATTTCAAACAGCGTCTGTTGCTCTTCGAGTTTCCCGACATGTTTTTTGGCCATGAAAAATAGCAGTGATGCCGTCACCAGAATATAGAAGCTCCCTTTGTAGGTTTGGAATTTGGTTAATAGTGCCGGATCATTGATCAGTAAAGCCAAAGCTTCGTCTGAGAACAAAATCCATAACAAGCCCACCATCAGGTACGCCAGCGATATTTTGTATTCAAATTTGACCAATCGAAAATAACGGTAGAATTCAACTTTAAACTGGTTGTTCATGGACACATTCATTATAAGTAAATCGCTGTTAGAAAGTTCCTGAAATGTTGATAGCAGCACAGCCAGCCAAAACGAGCCAGGGCTATGCTTACAATGGCAAAGGGTGTTCAAATTTGAGAATCCCGCAGTTGGTATTTATGAAAAATGTCAATCTTTTAAGCAAATATATCATTTTCAGCAAATTCCCAGACCGGTCGTAACAGAAATAGTTCGCATTTTGTAGACATTAATGGAGAGGAATCGAGTAGCAGGAATGACTGATTAATGAATCTTAAAAATTTTATTCAAAATTGATTTGCAAATGCAAGATTAATACCTATATTTGCACCCACAAAAAAGGCCTCGTGGCGCAACTGAATAGCGCA